>Ga0325414_1002631_pt1 | contig 18303 bp, 11 predicted proteins | sample PopdelMetagenome_8_FD_206183 | JGI IMG/M metagenome (GOLD analysis project Ga0325414, IMG submission 206183) | Populus deltoides microbial communities from Bellville, Georgia, United States - Leaf-PdKOR-R3 | ecosystem: Host-associated > Plants > Phyllosphere > Phylloplane/Leaf | place: USA... | reverse complement strand
TTAATATATCTTTTTTCATTATAGGCTGCGTCTCTTGGACGTGAGCCGAGCCCGATGGAGCTGTTTGTGGAGACGCACGTGCGGAGTCAAGACCGCCAGAAGGGGGCGCAATAGTTCGTTGATAACCGTGCTCAACATTTCATGGTATGTTTGTTCAACCATTTTATTTTGTAAGTTATTATGTTTATTGTATTGAATATGATGATTACTTTTTTTTTATTTTCAGGAGACCTATAATAATCGGTTAAGGGAGAGATACAGAGACGATATTTTGACCCATCCGGAATTTGATCTGGATTTGTGGATGGAGGTTGGCTCGTCAGGTGGACCCGATAAAAATCGGGTTTACGGGCTCTCCAACATTACGGCCGACAACTTGCGGTCGACCCGTAGTGTTTCAACAGTTGGGAGCTCCCAATCAATATCGAGCTACCAATCTAAGGAGTTCGTGGCCTTGCAGCAACACACGGCTCAGCTCACCGAGAAATACGGTAACCTATTAGCGGAATACGCACAACTCAAAGCGTCTCATGCACAACAAAGAGCGGAACAAAGAGCGGAGTCTGAGCAAATCAAAGCATCTCAAGCACAACAATAAGCGGAGTATGAACAACAAAAAGCGGCTTATGAACTGCAAAAAATGGCTTATGAACAGCTTCGCGAAATGGTTATGAACATGGCAAATAGTGGAACATGTGCGCCTAATCTTTTTTGGCCGTATAACCACCAGCCTCCTCCAGGATCTCCTTCTCCTCCTCCAGCTCCACCTTTATATTAATTTGTAATAAACATTATTTACCTTTAAAACTTCATTTAATATTTTTCTTGAAACATATTCAGTTTGTAATGAATATTATTTAACTTTGTTTTTTTTATGTTTAATATAAATTTTATTTGCATAATTGGTTTGTATTACAATTAATTTATATAGTTTTATATTATATATCCTAAATAATTTTTTAAAAACAAATTCAGAAAAAAACTATTACCAAGGATTTTACCGGCGGATTAATTCGGTCGGTATTTTAAACACTCACCAACAGACTTACCGACGGAATTAATCCGTCGGCATTTAACAGTAGCTGCCACACGTACTGACGAATTTACAAACGGATATATTCGGTCGGTATTTCATACACTCACCGACAGATTTACCGACGGAATACAAATTCGTCGGTATATTTCAAGCGGGAATCTTTTTTTTTGCGCGCAAATTCCGTCTGTAAAACCATCGGCAAATGATTTTTTTGTTTTTCCGACCGATATAGCGACGGAAGGGGGAATCACCGACGAAAGTAAAGCCGACGGACATAATCCGTCGGTGATGACGTCGGTAAAAAAATCACCGACGAATGTCTAATCACACACCGATAGAATTTTTCCGTTGGTAAAACTGTGAAATCTTGTAGTGTCTAAGGGGCTCCTTCGATATTCTTGTTAATATATACGTACGTCTTGTTATGGCAGAAAAATCAATGATCAACATGGTGAGTCTAGTCAACCTAACCACCGTAGTTACCAAGAAGTTTTTATTTTATGGTTACATTTTAAGATTGGTTTTTAGTTGAATTAAAGTTAACTAAGATAATTAAATAAGTTAATTGACATTGTATTTAGTGTTGTTAATAGTAATAATTAAAGTAGTAAAGTTATGATATTGATGAATATTGTGAGCTAATAATATGAAAAAATATTTTTATTCCTGAATTCAATGAAAAGTATTTTCTTAGATTGATTTTTTTGGTATTTGTTTCACACTAGAAATAAAGTAAGAAAATACTTTTCATAAAATAAAAACCCTATTTTAATTAACTCTAGAATTTCATGCTACTGTTGTTATGTATATCAAACTCGTGATCTGGTAAAATATAAATAAGTTGTCTACTATGGCTTGAATATCATGTAAAATTTGACAATTGAGTTTTTGTTTCATCCAAAAAAAAAAAACTTAAGGCTTGTTTTGATTTTTGGGAAGTATCGTGAGCATCCAATAAAAAGAGTTTTTATTTTTTCAAATGAATAATTTGAAGACCTATTAGTTGTAAGAGCTGATTGCAGAATTGATCATTCGGACCTTTCAACTCATAAATATGGATCTCGAACCTATAAATGGGGATATTCTCGAAACTCACAAAAAAAAAAGGAAATGAGTTAGACAAAAAGAAAAGAAACTTAGACAAAAAAAAGAAGTAACTTGGACAAAAAAAAATGACTTAGATAAAAAAAATTTGTTGATAAACTTAGACCAATCAATCGAATATTGATTAATATATAATCAATCGAACACTACTTAAAAAATAAAATGGCTCTTCTGATAAAAAATGAAATGTTCCATCACTTAGATTCATTTTCTGTGGTTTCCCTGATTAAATTAGAGGTTACCAAAAAACCATGCACAACACTGAAAGGTCTACGACGTCCCAACAAGCACTTGGTTATAATCACCCTTGTAGGCCTACTTGGATGGTGAACACTTATTTGTAAGAATCAAATTCCTTGCGATCGATGATTTCAACTTTTAAAATTTGAAAAAATAAGAATCCAGTCAATTTTATTCTATGAAATCATTCATATACATGTAGATATGGATAAGATCTAGATTTTATAACATATAAAGATATAGATTTTTTTTATATGGATCCATTTGGTTCATTTGATTTTTGCTCATGGATTATCAATTCTTAATCTTTTATATTAATTTATATAACTGAATTTATTCAGCATAGGATATGTTCACTAAAACTTTCATACACTTGCATTCTATATTTTGGGGTCTATTAAGTGGTTTAGTTAGGCCTCTTTGAAACTCTAATATTATAGTAAAGTAGATTTTCAACACAAAAATTATGGATTGCACTGTTTTCCTATTGTGCAATTTTCATTATTCCCAGGGCATAGAAAAGTACACTTTGGTCTTTGTACTTTTTTATTCTTACATCTTTGGTTCCTGTACTTTTAGGTGTTGATAATTTAGTCCTCAAAGTTCAATTTCATTATATTTTAGTCCATAAAAAGTCGGGAAATGAGACAAAAAGTTAACAAAAAAAAAAACAGAGAGAGAGAGAAAGCTTTGGGCCAGTTATATTCTGAACATAAGAAAGACAAATGTCAATTTTAATGAATTTGTTGAAGTTCAATAGAGGTGATTTTAAGATTATAAATAAATTTATTTAAATTTCTAGAATATTCAAAAATGTTTTTGAGTTAAAACAGGTTGAATATATTCTGGGTTTTTGGTGTCCAAATTATATAGAAACTAATTTTCAATTGCTGAAATTTGTTGTAATGGGTGAATTATCTGCGCAGACGATATATTACCCTTCTTAAGAAAAAAAATCAAGGTTCTCAGCACGGGTTAAAAAAAAAGAGAGGAACCTATGCTTTTTTAAGAGGCTAGGCGCACATGCATTGCTTTTCCTGCACACAGGCATTGCCTTCTTTATGTCCTGCGCCTTTTTCCTTGAATTATTTAATTTTGTAATAAATTTATTAAAAAATAAATCTAATTATGTACTTTTCTAATAAGATTAGAACTTTTATGATAATATTAATAATTACTTTATGAGCATTTATATATTTATGAACCTAAATAAAAAGAATTTTTAGAAAATATTATTATAAATATTCAATGAGAATAAAAAATATATTTTATTATTTTTAATTGTAAATTTTTATATGGGTTTCTCAAACTAATTATTCTTGGATTTTCTTTTTATACAATTGTGCAAAAACTATAAGGATATGTTTTTCTTTACTGAAACTTACTTTTAGGTTATGATGAAATTTTATTGAAAATATCATTCTTCTAAAAATTACATGATTTTGTAAAAATAAAAAAATTAATAACAAAGAAATTTAAGTTTTAAACCATTTTGATGATAAAAAAAAACATGTTTTTGCTGTAAAAAAAAGGAAAACATGACTAAAAAAGAAGAATTTCGACTTAAAATACCTAATTGTTTTTATTTTTTATGGATGTTTATGATAATTATAAAAAAATTAAATAAAAAAGCATTTAAAAAATGATCTTGTAATATTGCATGGGCAGCTAGCATACGCTATTACTGTTTACAAGCATATCCGATAATAAAAGCTATTTAGAAGATCTAAATTATTAATTTGACTTATTTAATAGTATAAATATGACTTTTTTATATGCACTCTAATGAAAAGTAAAGCTATTTTAATAATCCATTTATATTTTATTATATTCAATATTAATACTTTTAATTATTTTTAGACAAGCTATTAAGTAAAAGTTTAATTGATGAAATAATATTTAAATAATTTATTTTAATATTTTAAATTTTCTAGTAGGATTTGTTTTTCAGAAAATCCATTTTAACTCTCCCACTAAAGCTATAAAATTAAAAAAGAAAAGCTAAAAAATTATTTTTTTAGTTTTTCTTTTTCTTTTGGTTATTTAATTGGAGATCATGTCCTAAAGCAAAGTGCACAATAACTGTTAAGAAATAATATAAATTATATTTTAAAATCTTATCTAACAGTTTAAGTAATTTTAGGTTGAGATGATTCTTTAAAATGATATTACAGTTTTAATGACTAAGATTCACAAGTTAAAATCTCATCTTACTTATTTATTTGATAAAAATTAAGCATAAAATAATATAAAAATTGACAAGTTTTAAATCTAAAAAATTTTTATTCAAAAAGATATATTAGAAAATAATATAAATTATATTTGAAAATTTCAAATTAAAAATTAAAATTTTTAGTTTGAATTAATTTTTTAACTCTAATTACTGAAAATCTGAAAAATTGATGGTTCAGTCGGTGCCGCGCCCTTTGAGCTTTTAAACTCCACTGGATAAGACATTTCTAGAAAATCCTTCCCGATTGATTCAAAGAAAATCGGATTTTGAAAACGCCCATAGCTGGCAGACACCATTATTCAAATCTTTTTTTATTAGAAGCAAACAAAATAGTGAAGATGATCGATGCAGGAAAGTCCGATTAATAAAAGATACGGATTTATTTTATTCAAATCAAGTTGATAGCAACATGTATGAATTTGGAATAAATGGATCGGTGCAAATTTAAAAAAGGTCTGATTGTTTCAAATGATCTGTCCAATTGAAAATAATTTTATAATCTTAGTTCAATGTTTTTAAATTGAACTTGTCATTTTGATTATTTTGATTATTTTTCTAGTTAATTTTAGAGTTTTATTTTAATTTAGAGTTTTATGTTATTTTCCTCATTAAATTAGGATTTTGTAATCTTCTTTTTGAAAAAAACTATTAAAATAATTATTCAATAATAAAGTTATAAATTAGAATTTCTGTATGATTCTTCTTTCAAAAATTCAATCTTATTTGATTCATATTTCTAGGTTCGGCCGCGTGCGTCTCAAGAGTTCAATGCATTAATCCTTCATCTACTTTTCTTGGGAAAACAATAAGATATACAAACCATTTTGTCTTAAACCACACAGAAAAAAACCTCACCATATATGCCTCCCCTATCTCAAACCCTAAAACTCCAACCTTCCCAAAACCAAAATCAAAAACCTTTACACCGATCTGCTCTCAAGCTATAGAAATAGTATATTCTTGTTTGTGTCCCCCTAAATCTTAAATTTTTCTTTCTTTCCATTAAATTGAGTAGTTTGCAGTGATGTATGTTGATTAATCCTTTCTACTTTACCAACACTAAGTTCACAACTAGTTTTATTTTTCCGCCAAGATGATGGTTTTAGGTATGCTATAGATTAACAACTAGTTTTATTTTTCCAGTTGTGTGTCAAATATTTGGATAAAAAGAGAAGATAATGCGACTTTTTGTTCATAGTACTGATAATGCGATTGTTTTAAATATGTGCCCAAGGCAGAAAACATGCACCTAAAGGCTAAAGCTGGACTTCAGGGCTGTATTGTTTTCTAAAACTGTTGAATTTCGAAGTAATCTGAAGATTGGTCATCGATCCTCGTACACTTTTGAATATGTCAATTATCAATAAAATATTGCTAAAGAGTTGCATAGGATTCTGATGCGAATTCACTTGTCCATACATCGATTTGATATATGGTTTTGCGATAGAAATATAATTTAGAGTATGGGACTGATTCTTGGCATATTTTATATATATTCTTATCAATAAAGAATGATTTGGTAGTGGAGAGTGGGACTGATTCTTGGCATATTTTATCTGAGTTCATGAAGCGCACAGGCACTCACACAACTTTTCATGGCGGTGCTCTCTAGTAGCTAGAGACAAACATTTAAATAACTCTTCTTTCAACAAAGGGTTTGCATAGGATTTGAAGACTTTGACCTTCTCAATGTTTAACCTTGTAAGAATTCGAGGACAAGTTCTCTCTAAGAGTACTTTTCCTAATAAATGTGAATTGTGGAGTCATTTTCAAAGTCTTAAATTATAATAAGCTGGCGTGGACTCTGCCTAGTCATTTTTTATTCTCATATATAGAATATAATTTAACTGGAGTCATTTTTTCTTCTCATAAAACAACATGCAATTTAGTCATTTTTTAAGCAAGTTGGGAATTCTTTAATTGTTCCTATTAAGTGGTTGTCAATCTTAATCTCTTAAATTATGCATAACATGTATTATACCCATGTGTCAAGGGTGGTAGAGGGAGTCATCACCTAGGTTTTTACGAGAAGAATTAAAATAACATTGATTCCAAGATATGTAATTTTTTATGAGAGAAACAAAATAATCAATGCACTGGCGGTGAATAGAAAACTATGAATTAATTAATTAATTAATCCCTGAAAGATAAATAATCACCTTTTCTTCGCGTTCATAGCATGGACTTGGGAGTCTTTTTCAAGCGATTTATTAAAGAAATCTTGAACAAGTGCCGTGTCTTAAGGGCATTGATATTTTTCAGGAGTCAATGTGAATTGTGGAGTCATTTTCAAAGTCTTAAATTATAATAAGCTGGCGTGGACTCTGCCTGGTCATTTTTTATTCTCATATATAGAATATAATTTAATTTGGAGTCATTCTCAAGGATTTTAAGAATCCTTTAATATGTCCCATGCATGTATAAAGGGATCGCGCGCATTGATATTTTTTTGGAGTCAATGTGGAGTTATTTTTAATCTCTTCTCTTGTGGAATCTAACTAACTGGAGCCATTTTTTCTTAATCTCGTAAAACAACATGTAATTTAGTCATTTTTTAAGCAAGTTGAGTATGTTCATTAGTTGGCGAGATCTGTCTAGAGCAGGTTAATGTTTTGTTTTTTAGTTTTTAATATTTTGGCTTGTTCCTTTCAAGGTTAATTTTATATATATATATATATATATATATATATATATATAATTTAAAATATTAATTCAACAAATATAATTTCATTTTACTTGAAATTATACAATTTAAATTTCAAACACGAGTAAAAATATGAGAATTGATCCAATATGACTCAATCAACTTGACGAGTCTAAAAACAATATGAATAAATAATAAAAATATAATTTGACTTAAAATAAATTCAAGATATTTTTTTTTAAATTGAGATAATAATATATTGGATCAACATGGGTAAACAATCAAAGTTTACTCGGATTAAGTTGTAAAACTAACCCCGGTCATGAGACTATAATAAGTTCATAGAAAACAAACCGAAATAAATGACAAAGCCTAATTCATAATCAACTAAATATTAAAGATATTTAATGATAAAATTAAAAAAAAAAGTCAAGTGAAAAAAAAATTAATATATTGAAGATATCATAATGTACCGAAACTAAAAATTGAAGATATCATAATGTACTGCTATTAAAAATAATTTTTTAAAAATAAAAAATATTATTTAAATATATTTCAAGTAAAAAAATATTTTAAACCATAATTACTATTACATTCATTTTTAATTATTTAAAAATCCTTTAATATTTTTTATTTATAAAGGAATCTGGATTGTTATTTATTTATTTTTTTGGTTCAATGTTGAGTCATTTTTAATCTCTTAAATTATATAGTAAATGTATCTTTCATAGCTGTTGAGGAATCTGTCTGGAGTCATTTTTTCTTCTCATAAAACAGCGTGTGATTTAGTCATTTTCAAGCAATTTGAGAATTCTTTAATTTGGTCCTATAAAGTGGTTGCTAAAAGGCTCGTAATTATTTCAACTTGTTACCGTTGTCCTATCGTTGTCAGAAATTGGAAGTAAATATTAAAAATTAGTGGAAATGGAATCCATCATTTAATTGTTAACATGGAACTGCATGCTATGCATCTACTACTAGGTCATTTTAGAATTACCAGTAGTTAATTTTGAAAGAGGATTATTAATTATTTTAAGTAAACATTTCCTTGATATTTCAAATTAGCCTTTAATATATACTACTTGCTAGCATAGTTGATTGAATAATATTTTAAATATAATCTTTTTTATTTTATTTATAGTGACTTCTTTTCAAAATACAAGGACTTGATTTAAAGAATAAAATTAAAAGACATAAAAACTTTTATATAAAAGCAAAGGAAAAAAATTAAAAATTAAAAGTAGAAAAATTAAATCAAATCAAAATATCTTATATATACAAATTAAAAACCGATGGCTAAATTAAAAAGAAATAAAACATCAATAAAAAAAACTAAAAAAAAGCAATCAAAATTAAAAGTTCTAAATTTGAAAAAACAATAATAATAAAAATTATAATATATTTACCATAATAAAAAAAATAAAAAATAAAAATGATTACTAGCAATACACCAACCATATTCAGAATACACATGCCATCTATAATAAAAGATGATAAAAAAAATTTCTTGATCATTAAAAACTGCTGCACGAGCCACCTAAATTGTGCGGCAGATCCAACGCCTCGAGGCATCTTCTGTACATCAATTTTTTAATTAAAAATTATTATTTTTGTTATTACTAATTTACTATAGCATGTGAGCACACCATGTGTCAAGGGTGGTAGAGGGAGTCATCACCTAGGTTTTTATGAGAAGAATTAAAATAACATTGATTCCAAGATATGTAATTTTTTATGAGAGAAACAAAATAATCAATGCACTGGCGGTGAATAGAAAACTATGAATTAATTAATTAATTAATCCCTGAAAGATAAATAATCACCTTTTCTTCGCGTTCATAGCATGGACTTGGGAGTCTTTTTCGAGCGATTTATTAAAGAAATCTCGAACAAGTGCCGTGTCTTAAGGGCATTGATATTTTTCAGGAGTCAATGTGAATTGTGGAGTCATTTTCAAAGTCTTAAATTATAATAAGCTGGCGTGGACTCTGCCTGGTCATTTTTTATCCTCCTTCTGGTCTTTTTTAATCCCGTAAAAGATAGTAAATGTTTCCTAATTAATTAATCCCTGAAAGATAAATAATCACTTTTTCTTCGCGTTCCAGTCATTTTTTATTCTCATATATAGCATAGAATTTAAGTGGAGTCATTTTTTCTTCTCGTAAAACAACATGCAATTTAGTCATTTTTTAAGCAAGTTGGGAATTCTTTAATTGTTCCTATTAAGTGGTTGTCAATCTTAATCTCTTAAATTACGCAAAAGGTATGTTAATTAGTTGATGAGATTTGTCTGGAGCATGGTTGTCAATTCCGTTTAGTTTAGATTAGTGTTTGGTATATTTTAGTTTTGGAGTATTTTAACATGGTTTTTTGAAATTATATAAAATAAATATAGATTTGTTTTTAAAAAATTTATTTGACCGGAATAAAATTAGAACATTTTGATTGGAATTTTAGAAACCACTCGAGATTCTGAGCGAGGTTAAATTTTTTTTTTTAGTTTGTATTCTTGGGTTTTGCTCAAGTCCAATAACCCGATCGATAACTCCTTGGAATTATTTGCACTTACAAGAGTCGAATCTGAAATCTTAGACAAAAACACACTGTAAAATCCTAGCTCTTCTACGCTTGGCCAACTCCATGGAGTTATTATTAATTATTTTAAGTAAACATTTCCTTGATATTTCAAATTACCCTTTAATATACACTACCAGCATAGTTGGAGTTTTTTAGAAGCTATTTTTTATTTAAATATGTGATAATAAAAATAATCATTCCTATATAAGACAATAAATAAAAATATAAAGAGCTATCAAAATTATTTTTTTTCATTCATGTAATTTATTTATTTTTTGATAATGAAATGATTTTTAACTGCTTTATTATTTCATTGAATAAAAAGTAATAGCAAATTTTTATAATAATTAATGAAATGGTAATTAATGAAAAAATTAAATGCTTTTTCATTATTATATTTGAAAAAAAATCATCTTAGACTCATACATGATAATTAATAAAATGATTGATAATATCATTAGAAAAAAGCTATAATTTTATTTGAAAAATATGAAAAAATGAAATGATATTTAACTGAATAATATTTTGAATATAATTTTGCTTATTTTATTTATAGTGAATTTTTTTTTCTAAATATAAAGAAATAACATATTAAAAAAACTAAAAGAGCAATATAAAAAGAGTTAGAGTAAACAGGCTTAGAAGGATGGGTCAATATCGCTCATGGCTTTATTCCTGTTTTTGAAATAGGTGGACAAGGGCTTAAGATCAGGTCTGTGTGCCTTAGTTTTCTTCTTCTTCTTTTTTAAATAGGTGGATAAAATATCATTCATTTTATTTTTAAAAAAAATAAAACAGATGATCTTTCATTCACTAAAGGTGATTAACAAGTGATGGTCTCAGTCTTTAGAACTCAAGAAAAAAACATTTTAACCATTTTATTTTTACCTTAAAACACAAAAATATTTTTACCAAGAACATCATTGAATTTATTTTTAACTTCAAAATATCAGTTAAATAGTTGAAAATAAACTGAATAAAAAATTTATCGATATATTTTTTTTATAAGATAAAATTAAAATAAACCTTAACATCGCCTCTTTTTTTTTTTTTTCACTCCACTCTTTATCAAGTGACTTTCTCTATTATTTCTAAAAAAATTAACAACTGCAACATAAATGGAGACTTTTTTTTTTTATGAAAACAAACTTTTTTGTGTGCAATTGAAGGACCCGTTTGTTTTATTTAGTTTTTAATTTGGCCCTTCTATTAAAAAAAAATTTTATCATAAATTTATATTGTACTTAATTAAATTGACATCAAATTAAATTTTGAAAAGTTATTAAAAACCTTGATTTTGCAAAAATATACAAAAAAAAATCTCAAAATATAAGATAACATTCAATATAATATACAATGATGAAATTGGAATAGAATAAAATTTAATTATGACGAAGGTGAGAATTTTAAAAAATAGAACTATTCATATAACATTGTCATCTCAAGTAAATTTAGGTAAATGAACGATAATGCCGTTACAAAATACTTTTTTTACACTTTATATTTTCATGAGCAATTTTGCGGGCGGGCTTTCGAAGTCTTTTCTTTGACATTTCTTAAAGGTGGACGCTCTTTCCTCATGTTAACCCTTGTGCATTCACGTCTATTTAATAAATTTTCTTGAACTTCCTCATGTTTTAACCTAAAAAGTTAATGACCAGATTACTCCCTATCTCGCAAAAAGAGTTCTTTGTAAATTTAATGGTCTCAGAATACATGTTTTTTTCCTTCCCTTTCTTTCTTTTCCAAAACGTGAAGCCACAATCAACCCGTGTGTCCTTGTCCTCAACTATGAAAGGATAATCATAACAAAAAAGAAAAAGAAACTAGTAAATCAGAAGTGATAGTATCCTTGAAATTAAGGAAGATAGAGAAAGGAAAGTAATACAGCAAACAATCCATTTTAGCTTTTGCAAAAAGGCACAAGCAAATGCCATCACAAGTGAATATGAAAATTTTATGAGCAGAATTTATTCAGGCAGAGAAAAGCCCTTCATCAAGAGCAGATCGCAGCAATTCTTGCGCTTTCTTGGCTAACATCAAACCTTGTCGCAGGCTCATTTCTCCTTCTTGGCACTTTTTAATTATCTCTTCTGGAATACCTTTTGAAGAAGATGAGGCTTTCAAGGAATTAACAATATAAGCAATTTCTACAACAACGTTACTTTCTGCTTCCATTTCCGACAATTTCTTTAAACGTTCGAGTTTGGCCTCAAAATCCGGTTTTGCTTCAGTGATCATGCTTTGCCGCCGAATCTTTGTAGAAGCAGCAACCGTGTGTTCTTCTTCAGCTGCTTGTTTAATTATGATTTAGCCAAGAAACAATATTGTATTTATATACCATTAATTTATAAGGAAAGAACCAGAAACGTAGAGTTAAAAAATAAAAACAAGAACAAGAAAAACATTTGTTCCTTTCCCCCCCTTCCATTCAAAAGATTTGACTGAGAAGGAGCGAGATACATAGGTAAGTGCAGACATGTTGACACAGGAATGAAATTTTGGGCATGTATGGAGGAGCTGCTAGAAACTCACCACGTAAGATCTCCCTTGCAGGCTTTGAAGAGACTAGAGATGATGACGTTGGTTGCAAAACACTGTCACCAGGTCTGTTAGTTATGGAAAGGTTGGAAATGGGCTCGCCGTCGATGTTCAAGGACGGCTCAGAGTCATTACTAGGTTGTCTAGAGCCGGGAGGACTAGGTCTTGAGGTAGAAGAAGAAGAAGAAACACGAAACTTTGTGAAAGAATTTGGTTGGGAATCAGTGGATGTTGTCCTGGGTGGTTCCATGGTTTTCTGTGGGATTGGTCGGATCTCAGAGAGTTCTCCCCTAATTAATTTATTGACTTCTAAGTTGACATGGTTGTAATTGAAGGCAATTTATAAACAAAAACTTCTCACCGTCCAACCAAACATTGCACAACTTTTCCAGAGTTATTGCAGTTTGATCCCTCTTTTTCTCACTTTGGCAATTTAGATTACAATGTTTCAGTTTTTGTTCAACTGTCATGTGAGAAAGCTATTGGATCCACTCACATTCGGGGATGTTTGGCACGAAGAAACCTCAGCTCGATGTCTTTTTTGCAATATGAATGCCGAAAATGTGATGTGTGTGTAACTGGAAAAATAATAACTGAAAAAACCAAACTATGAAAAAAACCGATTAGAATTTTGAAAAAACCGACCGGTTTGGTTTCGGTTTTATAGGTCTAAAACCGAAAAATCAAACCGAACAGAAAAAACAGGAAAAAAACAGAGCCAAACCGGAACAAAACCGAGTCAAACCAAAAAACTGAGCCAAACTAAAAAAATTGCTGGTTTTGTTTTAAAATTGCTAAGAATTTATTCTCTTTTTTTTTTATTCTTTTGATCATGCTTTTGACTCTGGTGTTAGTGAACAGTTCCTACAAATATTTTCCAACTCTGGCATTGGTAAATATTATACAAACTCAAAAAAATAGGCGATATTTTTTACTCTGACGCCAATGAATAAGCTCGCAAAAATTTGAATTTTTAAGAAGAATTTTTCTAAGCCATTTTTTTTTTTACCCTTTATTATTATTTGCCTTTTTTAGATGGAAATAAAAGAAACATTGCAGAACAAATTTTGCATTTAATGGTAATGATCCACAGATTAAGCACATAGCAAAAAAAATACAAAACACAAAGAAAAAAAATAAAAAAAAACTTGAAGGGCCCACAAATAAATCAATGAAGATCCTCAAATATTTTTAGAATTTTTTGATATAAAAAAGGGGCTTATTTGGCAAGATTTTAAAACAGGAACAGGATAAAATACATGAAAAAAGCATAAAAATATGTCAAACACAACCTTAGCAAATACAATTTAGGTTGGCTGGGTCTAAGCCCATTGTTTTTCCTTCTCTTCTTTTTTTTAAGACTCAGCCATACAAATTGGGCAAATCCATCTAACTTAGCCCGATTACTAGTTCGGACTAGTAACCGGCCTAGGATGAGCCACGCGTGAATTGATTCACGCGTGTACTGCACATTGCAAAGGTATAATTACCTTCGCACTATTTTTCAAAACTTTGAAATGAAGTTGTGGACTGGAGGAAGAACACTTACCTGGGCGAAGACAAAGACGAGGGTAATGATCCTAGCATCGGCCGAAGAACGTCCTTCTCTTCCCCTTCCTTTCAGTCTCTCTCCCTTCTGTCTCCTGTGTTCTCTCGTTCTCTCTCGTTTCTCCCTTTTTTATTTTTTTTTCCTGCCTTGTCTCTCTGCTTTTTTTTGGTCCTCTCTGTGAACTCCCCCCTGTTATTGCCCGTGTTTGTTCCCTATTTTTTGTTCGTTCTTCTCCCTGTGTTTACCTTCTACTGGCAATGGGAACCTCTACTGGATGCTGCTCTTGGTTGAAGATAAGATTTTGGACACTGCTTCCGCTATTCATGATGGTAGCTTGCTGAGAAGAGGATTTCTGCTGCTCGCAGTGGCAGCTTGTTTAGAGGAGCTGCTGTCATTGGTCGTTGATGATGTGACTGAAAATCAAGTTGCTGAAAATAGTACTGCCGCTGCTGGGAAGAGGAGGTTAGTGCTGCTATCCGAAGAGAAGGGACTCAAGTTCTCTGCCGACCGGATGTTGCCGATGGAAGCTGCTGAAACACCGGCTGAAAGCCTATATGGAAAAGAGAAGAAGCTCCTAATGGACTGCGGGGAAAAAGGAGATGAAGGCGTCTTCTGCAACACCGGCCGAAAGCCTGGGTGGCGGCAGGGAGCAGAAGGTGGGATACCGGTCAAATTTGTGTTAAAAACTGATTTTGGTACTTTCACAATTCTACTATAATAATAACTCTTATGCAATTAAACTTTGATTTTGAGTTAGTTTCTTATAATATCCGACTATCTCGGCTATATTTTTTCATTCATAACATATTAAAGGTTTGATCTGCACCTTTTTTGGATTCTAAAATTCATCATTTTTATGTCAGACTCTCAACCGTATTGGAATGTTAAGTACCGTTAGTTTCCGAATCAAATCAGGAAATTTATTTCAACCAATCCAATTGCGTCCGTATTTTGTACTTCAAAACGATTTTATTTGACTTGGGGTCCTTAATGAAAGTTGTAGTCCTGGATGTATAGATAAACTTGGGTTTTTAAATTGCCTAATTTCAATATTAGAAACTCAAGATATTCCTGTTTGAATATCTAGTATGAAAGTAGAGAATCCTGCTGCGAGAATGATTATGACCCGAGTTTGCAGGTCTGATTCAAGGTCTAAATAAGTCGGATTTTTGCCCATAATACCTCCCCGAAAAGCTTAACATGTGTACTTCAATTTAGATTAATCTCACATTCTTCTTCTGCAGCTCTAACTTGGCGAAAAACCTATTACAAGAAACTAGGTCTACATAAAATGCAGAATTTCTTATCTTTAGCAATTAATTTACAAAGTCTCTTCAACATGCTAAATTTTAAAAAAAATAACTCCAAAATCTCAAATAAGATTAAAAATCAATGAGTTAAAATTAGGTTATATCAATACTCTTAAATTGAAAGAAAAGTACTCAAATAAAAAAAAAATCAAAAGCTTTTTTTGGGCTAAACAAGCTTTATATTTGTTAGGCTTCAAAGTGAGGTAGGATATTCTTTGGTTTTCAGGTCCATCAGAAAGACAAATTCTGTTTGGTAAAAATAAAAAATAATTGTCCACATTTTAGAGTCCTTTTAGCTCTCTTTTCATACTAATGAATAGTACTATTTCATAGCATGTTTCTTTTCACTATTATTTATAAATAGTAATTTTTTTTCCTACTCAATTGATGTTTGGTTGAACTCGGTTTTGCCGAGTTACGAATATAATTTAATTTACTATTTCATCATACATTTTAGTTAGAGCTATTGTGAAAATTACCACGAAATAGAACACCACCGCCTTAAACAACTCCAAATATTTTATTTGCTATTCTTCGTGATTTTATTTTTTGAAAGATTCTATTACAAAATTGTTAGCACCTCACGAGCTTCAAAGATTAATAAGCATGATGAACAGAGACTAGAAAGGCTGCTTTAATCTCCATGTACATCTAATCTGGTAAGATGTTCTTAGGTTATCTAGCAACTATTACACTCGCTAAACATTTATTTTATGCATTTGCTCACGTAATTGACATATTACTTCCCATCAAGGGCGGAGCCAGGAATTTTTTCTATCCTGAGCTGTCAAGTAAACATGTATAAATTATTTTTCAAGATGAATCATTAATTTATATAAATAAATTTTTCAAGTTAATAATAAAGTTTTAATTCAAATTCAAAGTATATAAAACTAAAAAAAATAAAAATAAATTACACTATCGAAGTTGCACCCTTCCATATTTTGTGGAATAAAATTCATCAATGATCTAATTCGAATCAATATCTTCAGTAAACTCTCGTTCAATGCAAATCATCATAAAAATATGCTAAAAACTCATATTTCATTTTATTACGAAACACAATTTTAACATGTTTTATTGCTGAAAATACTCGTTTTATGGTAGCAATGAAAATAAACAAAGTCAAAATAAGATGAATCAACTTGTCAATTAAATGATAGTGCTATAATTTATTTATTTTAACTAATCATCGACATAATTCAGAAATGGTAGACACATTCTAAAAGTTCTTATGATGAATCACATCAATCTAATAATGCTCTATCCGAGATGTCAAATAATACATTTCCTATTCATTGAAATCTTCATGATAAAATTTCTTAGCAAGCTTGCAAATAGCATCAACTTTAAATGATTTAAAGTTGTCCTTAGGTTTTAAAGCAGAGCTAAGTACAATGAGTTTAATTGTCTCATCACTGAATCTAGAATTTAATTATTCATACTAAAAATCTATTATTGAGTTGAATATATAAATGACCTGATTGATAAACTGTCAATCAAATCTCAGATAATGTTGATAAACTGTCACTGTTTTTCGTTATTGATATAAATGACCTGTATTCTTTTTATATGAAGTATTTATATGTAGTATTTCAATCTTATATTGTGTGCAAATAAATTACACATATGTAAAGAGAAAATCAAATCCGGCATCTCTTAAATTTGAAGCAATGCTTTATTAGTTGGTAAAAAATAAGATATAATTAAATCAATTTTCAAGTTCACAAGTAGAAGTTCTCTATCTTTTTCAAGAAGACAATATTTTCTTTTTATCTAATAAAAGATAGATTATTCATATCTAAACTTAATGAAAAATATTCAATTTTCTTAATTAGGATTTCACTAGTATTTTATTTAGGTTATTTGCTAATAATAATTTTAACTTCCCGATTAATATTTATGTTTTCTATTTTATAAAGAGAATTTATCATAAAAGCTCATAAATTACCATATAAAATAATTAAATTTTAATAAATGTATTAACAAGATTTAGTTAATGGATGTCACGAGAAAATTGGTTAGTTTTTTAAATTTTAACCAAACTAAGATTAATATATTTTATAACATCTTGCTTTTAATACCGTAATATATATCGATTAAAATCTTTTAGTCCATGTGAAATCCAAAATAAATTTATATTTTTTAAAATATTAAAGATAAAGGAAAGAATATAATTTTATTATTTTTTCATTAAGATATTCTTATCAATTTGTTGGATAAAAGATAAATTATTTATATAAAAACTTAATAAAAAAATTCAATATTTCAAATAAGTTTTTACTGAGTTATGTGTTTTAGTTGTTTGCTAAGAATCATTTTACAATCCTAAATAATATTAGACGGGAATATTAATGCTAAATCAGGGTTTTTTTTAATGAGAATACATTTAGAAAAAATTAATTTAGAGCACTAAAAAAACTTTTTTCAGAACTTATTAATTGCTGCATTTAATTACTGTATTTGTGTGTAAATTAGAGTCTTGGACACTGATTTATTTTTCTACCTGAGCTACAGCTCACCTCAGCCTTCTACACCCCTCCGCCTGTGCTTCCCATTATTTGAATTTAATTATCAGAAAAAAATAATTTTTTTATAAATACAATAAAATTCAATTTTAACATGTAAAAATATTAATTGTAATTGGTTTTAATTTTTTTCAAAATTAAAAAAAAACATGTTTGATTGAAGAAAGAAAGATATAAATATAAAATAAATCTATCTATGATAATATTGAAAAAAAAAGTTATTATTTTAATTCAGAAAATACAAGATATATATCCTTTTTTTATCTTTATTTTTTTTATTTTGAAACAGTAATCAAAACTAATAAAATATCACAATCAAAATTGGTTAAAGGGAAAAACACCAATAATTTCTCTCTTTTGATGAATTATAAAACAAATATCATATATGACCACAACTATAAAATAATAATAATAATTATTATAAAATCTGAACATTCTGGAAACTCTTTTGAGTTGACATCCCAACTTGACTACAATTACAATAAGACCTGCCTTGCTTCCACCGCCTTACTTTTGCACCAAAACGCTGCCGTATTGACAG
>Ga0325414_1002630_pt1 | contig 18307 bp, 19 predicted proteins | sample PopdelMetagenome_8_FD_206183 | JGI IMG/M metagenome (GOLD analysis project Ga0325414, IMG submission 206183) | Populus deltoides microbial communities from Bellville, Georgia, United States - Leaf-PdKOR-R3 | ecosystem: Host-associated > Plants > Phyllosphere > Phylloplane/Leaf | place: USA... | reverse complement strand
TTAGAATTTAGTTCACGTTTCACTAATTTGTGAGCTTCTTGGTTCAGTGTCAGGCTTTGGAATGTTCCTGTAGCTACTATTATGGAATCAGGCAATTCGTCCGATTGTTCATCTGAGGTAATGCTTTCTTGATATATTTGTTAATTGTATATTGATTAAGTTTTCTCTTCTCATTCAAAATTTCTTGTATTTTCAGCCACGGGCAGTTTATATGGGGGAAAATGCATATTGGTAAGATTTCAATTCAATTTGGCCTTCTCAGGGAATATGTTTCGATGTATATCTAATGTAGGTGTGTGTTTTTTTGAACATCCCTCTTATTTGGAACTTCACCTTGCTGTTTTCAGGGCTGTTGACCATCAATTGAGTGGTGATCTCTTTGCCACAGCTGGTGCCCAAGTAGATATTTGGAATCATAATAGGTTTTGATCTCATCTCATTTCATTACTTCTACAAAGTGCACAAGCTATTTAAATTTACTCTCTAATACACCAACCATAATTAGGTCTCAGCCAGTGAACAGTTTTAAGTGGGGAACAGACTCAGTTATCTCTGTCCGATTTAATCCAGGGGAACCAAATCTCTTGGCTACATCAGCAAGGTATGCATGCATATATAAAGTTAAGGTCTGTTATTTTGAGCTTGATGATGTGGATAATTTACTCGGAGTATGTTTTCATTCTCTGTCATGTATATTAAGATATTGAATGTCTAAAAAACTCGGCAAGTACATGAACTGCTATGAATACAGGAATCTTAACACATACTTAACACATACTTAGATTAAGATTTAAGAGTTAAAAGTAATTAGAGTAAGAATTTTAAGATGGAAGCTAGCTCAGCAAAGTTTGACCCTGAACTTGTGCTCGTCTTTCCACTTCCCTTATTTGAAGAGAACCTTCATTGTCTCAAGTATTTGTGACTAGGTCTGTTGTTTCAGCTGCGTGAATTCTGCCACAGGTAGATTCTTATGCACCTCGTGAAGTTTGGGAAACAGAAATAATAGATTTCTTAGAGCCTTTTGCACTTAAAGAAGAATGGTATCATCCATGTTCAGCTATTTGGCATTGGACATAGCATTTTGTAGCATGGAGAGTCGGCTTCCTCTAATGATGCAAGACAAATCAACACTTGCATCTTAAGGATTCCCAAGGATCTTATTTCTTTTCATGATTATGTTTTCAGCATGTCCTGCAACCAATACAACCTGACATCCTATCAGAGCCAACGTATTTATGCTTGCTTAAGAAGATATTGCATAAATTGTTCAATTTTTTGGATCAGAATCAGATTTTAGGGCCAAAGTCCTGATGTTGATATTCTTGTGTTTGTGCATGCAATGCATGTTCTGTGGGGCTTTTCAATTTCTTCTCTTGTTAGTGACCTCACATATTCAGGACATTGAGGGCTGGGTAACAGATCCTTTTATACTTACAATATGTACATTATTTATGGATGTTCTCTGGTTATTTACCTTGTATGGGTTTTTTCAGTCATGCATGTGGACACAAATTGCATGCGTACTCAAAGACATCAACCTAAACACGTCCTTATTTGAAGTGTATTTTTGCTTTTGCAGCGATCGCAGCATAATGTTGTACGACTTACGCGTGTCATCTCCAGCAAGGAAACTTATTATGAGGGTAAGTCTGATTATTTATCAGCTTAAAGTTAAATGCATGGTTATGATCTTAGATCTCCTTTTTACATTTTTTGATGATCTGCATCAACTTTTTTGTTGTCTGGGTAAAGTGAACTGAAAAATGTCCACCAACTCTTAGGCAGGTCCGAAAAGTTATGATAACATAGATTTCAGTCAAGTTGTAATTCAGGGAGTAGTGACCAAGTTCTGGTTAGTGAAATAGCATACAATTGGTTCAAAAGCCAAAGACGTGGCTTTATCAAGTTATTCACCTACACCATTGTTGTTGTTGGAGATAGTTTTTTTTTGCTTTGTAGGGGTTGCTAGATAATTTTGAGCCTATTAAACTATAATTGTAGTATCTTTTTACTCTAAATTTAATCCAGACAGAAGGGGGGAGGGGGACACGAGGAGGTGGGGGTTTCTATGTTATAGACAATGTTATATTGGGCATTATTTAAGCTGGAAAATTTGCAAATCTTTTAGTATATGCTTTTTATTACAAAGTGTTCCGTTGTTAATGTGTTTTTTCAGATATTATATGTGCCTTGAATACTTTTAAATATATTCTGTCCTATATTTCCAGATTCATGGTACTGTGCCTTTTCTTTGCTAATGTGAACATTCTTTTTTCTTGCTGCAGACAAAAACTAATTCTATTTCTTGGAACCCAATGGAGCCCATGAACTTCACAGCTGTAAGCGCATGAGTTGATGCATTCCTTAAAACTCGTGTTTTTAATTTCTGAGTATTTGGGAATCATTGCCTGGATTGTAGGAGAATGCACTTTGATATTTTAACAAATTGCAATCTGATAATAATTTGATTAAAAATCTCAGAAACCTGATTGATATGGTGATCTACTGCGTAGAGCTGATTTATTACATTCTGTGAAGATTTACTAGTAATATTGCATAATGATGCAGGCAAATGAGGATTGCAACTGCTATAGCTATGATGCAAGAAAATTCGATGAAGCCAAGTGTGTACACAAAGATCATGTTTCTGCAGTGTAAGATGGCTGGAGTTTGAATTTTGAACTTAATATTAGTAACCCTTACATTTCTTAGGTGTTCTGTCAATTTTAGCGATTGCCAAGGAGATGATGTTTGTTAACACCAATTATTCATTTTCAGGATGGATATTGATTTCTCACCAACAGGTCGGGAATTTGTAACTGGATCTTATGATAGAACAGTGAGTTAAATTTAAGCAAATGCTGCCGCATGTAGTTAGTTTAGTTATTAAAGATGGATTTTATGTTTAATCAAACTTCTTCCTATGCAGGTAAGAATTTTCCAGTATAATGGAGGTCACAGTCGAGAAATCTATCACACAAAGAGAATGCAAAGGTTCTTGGATTTATATTTCTCATTAATGTTTGTGGTCTTGGACCTTGTTGATTGATCATAGGATTTTTGCTGGGAGTTAAAGCCCCAAATTGTCCCTGTACTACATCGATTTAAATTAGTGTGTCCCTGCACTATCAATTTGTTTTATTATGCCCTCTACACTACTATATTTTCTTGGTTCAATATGTCGTTAAGCTGAGTACAAATTATGGTTAGCTTAGGATACATGTGGTGATTAAAAGGTGCTGTGTCCAAAACTGAATTTTGAGGCTTTTTTTTTTATTTGTAACCTGTAATTTTAGAAAAAAAGTGTCTCAAAATTTGGTTTTGGACACGTGGCATCTTTCATGCTACATCTGAATTTTTTTTATATAATTTTTTTTTCAATTTATTTATAATCTGTAATTTTACAAAAATTATAAAAAAGCACCTCAAAATTTAGTTTTGGACCCGTGGCACCTTTTAATCATGCCACGTGGTTTAAACTAACCATGGTTTGTACCCTGCTTAACCCAAGTAATACTGAAACAAGAAAATGTAGTATCGATATAGTGCAAGAACAATCTGGAGCTTTAACTCGTTTTGTTGGTGTCTTGTTGTATCTTGTCACTTCAGAAAATGAGGCCTTTGTGCTAAAGCCAGAACTTTTGTGAGTTGTCTAAATGAAGATTCAATCTTCACTAATATGTGTCTGCTTTCTGACTGGATTATGTAGGGTATTCTGTGTCAAGTTCAGCTGTGATGCAAGCTATGTTATTTCAGGAAGTGATGACACAAATCTGAGGTTATGGAAAGCTAAAGCGTCTGAACAATTAGGAATTGTAAGTTTCTTATTTGTCCACACAAATTCAATACTTGCATATCCTTTCTGCAGCGCTACTGAGTTTTCAGCATTGTCATGTCTATATTGTACTTTGTGTGTGGTGATGCTAACTGAACTACTGAAACAATGCAAGATATGTGGTGCACTGAACCTTTAAATTTTTTTGATGATTTTATTTCGAGCACTGATATTAATGTTTAGTTCTATTATTTCATTTCCTTATAGCTACATTCTTGCATAAAAATCTTGTGTAACAGCGTCTCATAAGTAAATAACAACCCATTTCTTTTGTGTAGCTACTGCCAAGGGAACAGAGAAGGCATGAATATAACGAAGCTCTAAAGACGCGCTACAAGCACCTTCCTGAGGTCAAGCGCATTGTGAGGTGAGAGAATTTTAGCTCTTAAATATACTGGATTTGGCTGGAAAACTCTTGGGATTGGAACTAGCCTTGGAAAACTTTATTGGCTCGGTATTCGCGGAGTCATTATTACAGCATCAACAAGTGTTGGCTACTCATTTTATTTGTTATGACTGCAGGCATAGGCACTTGCCCAAACCTATATACAAGGCTGGTGTCCTTAGACGTGTAATGATTGAAGCTGAAAGGAGAAAAGATCATAGGAGGAAAGCTCACAGTGCCCCGGGAAGCATTGTAACTGAACCAACGCGAAAAAGAAGAATTATTAAAGAAGTTGAGTGAGTTTTGTACGCTGGCTAGAGTATCTACAATTGGATCTTCTAAAGCTAGCACCTTAAAGTGTGTGTTAGGCGATCCCAAATTTTGCCCATTCTGCAATGCACTTTGAAGAGAGAAGAAATCATGTGAGGTTGAGGGTCATCCTATGAGCTCTTCGTGAGCAACTGTTCTTATAGAGAGACAGCTCTGTTGATGCGTTGTAGTTTTTAATGTCATGATCAAGTTTTTGTTAAATGCCATGATCATGGCAAATCTTTCTCGAGCATGTTGGCTTGCTTCAGTTACTGCTATGGGTTTTTGCATCTGCTTCTCATCCTTAAAAAGTAGATGAAATAAAGAAATTCACCAAGAAGACGAATAGAAATAGAATGATTCGCTTCTTGCAAATTAACCTCACCAAAAAGCAGGTGACTATTCCAGGCGGTAAAAAGAGTGAGAGCTCAAAAATCAACACTTTATAAACTATGAAGTTACAACTAAGACAAAGTAAAGTTAGCAACTTCGTTGCAGAAACTAAGAACAAGACAGTTGTTAGCTGCAACAATAACATTTGATCCTTGGAAAGCATTATCATCACTGCAAAGTTCTATTACATAAACTTCACAGTACAGAGTACAGCAATAAGAACTGATTAAGGTCGTTGCTGTCTGTCATCTTCCTCTTCATCATCAGAGTTGGTGCTTTCACGAAATCGTGGATTCTTCTCCTGCCACATCAAGCAACAATGGATTATACAACAGAAAAGCAATACATTCAAGAACACAAGAAAGCAGTGAGCATGTGACAATTCTGGGTTCTTTATAATCATCAATGCCAACACAGAGTCAAAATAAGCTAAAAACAGGCTGGAAATAAGACCTCCCTTGTCTAGAGTAAGAAAACATAAACCCCTAAACATGCTAGACTGGTTAGCTGTTGGCAACATGTTGACAATTTTAAAGAATGCTCACAGGCATACAAGACTACTATGCATTTAAAGATTACCGGTCGTGAGTCCGGATCAAAGTTCCTCCTGGATTCATGATCTGAGGTTCTCTTTGAAGACTCGCGTGGTTGTCGGTCATCCTCTCTGTTCCGCTTCCGCTGAAGGTAATCTGCTTCTCCAGAAAGACAATCACAGTTTATTACAACATCAAGAAGAATCAAATATAGGCCAGGTCCACACTCTTGAACAACATAAAAAATCATGCTGAATAGAAGGAATGTTAGAAGAAAGGGATACTCCATGCAATCAACGAGTGCATAAAAAGGAAAAAAATACCTCTACCCTGGCGATTGGAACTACCATAATTCTGGCCTCCACCACGCCTGCCAACTGCAGAGACAAAGATGTCACGAGGATGTTGAAAGATAAATCTCTATGCATTGTGCAAGGTCAAAGAAAATTTTTGGGTCTAATGCAATGGCATAGATACAACAACCTAATGTTAACACAATGTTTGAACTAATCAATAAAAATATAAGAGAAAAGAAGCAACAGAATCCATCGGATGAGCAACAATATGAAAAAATGGTGGGTTATTCATGATGGATATTCCAGGAACAATTATTCACATTTTGGTAGGCAAAGAAGGGTTTTTACTTTAGATGTGTGCTGTGAACTCTGGAAAATGGGTCATAAGCCGATAATTGCCATGATGGTCATGCATCATCCAAGATGATATATAGAATTGAATATCAAGTTTTAAACAAGGAAGGTATTGTCCTCTATTTCATTTTCCCATTTATATTGTGCAGCTTGTACACATTGCACTATACTACAATTTTCAAAAGATGGCAATTTTTTTTTAAAAAAAAAAAGAGAAAGAGAAAAGGAACAGGAGTATAAATAACAAAACAAAACAAAACCACTAAATTAGCAAGGCATGCTTAACAGAACAACATTTTTCCTCCATGCTCAAGCAAATGGCCATGATCATTTTGCAATTTACATGCATCACAATTCATGCAGGCACTTGGTAAAATATTACTAGATATCAATTTCATAATTCATGGTAGCATCATGGCTAGTAAAAACAGTTTCTACTGCATTTTTCAAATACTGATTCTTTAATCATTCACAATGAATCATGACATATGCATACAAGTTTTTAATTAAGCTGTACTTCTAAATCTAGCTTCAGCTGGGCTGGGCTGCCCCAGACTGAGCTTGTTTCAATGTTTTGCTAATAAATCTCTGGCCTTCTACTTCAATAAAAAGCTCAAAAGCATATAAACAAACACAAGAATCATTCTAGAAAGCAAATGGAAAAATTCAGAATTACAGATACAGTTTAAGAAAAGGATTTTTAGATAAAATAACTCTCGACACTTACAATGAGGTGGCGGCATAACCGCAGGGAAAGAACCCAACGACCCAGCACCATAATCTACAAGCTGTCTTTGTACTTCTAACTCTCGCTGGACTAATTTTCCATAACCACCTCTGCGTAGCACAAGTTAAGGAAACTGAAGGTTTGCTTGCTATTTTAATAATGATAAATCAGGAGAGGAAAAACATCAGTTGATTAGCATGCTGCCGTACTTGTCTCTTTTTAGAAGACAAACCCTTTAATTATGCACCCATTTGATTCATGATTCACCACATACGCACACGCACAAACACAAAGCTAAAGGATATCAGGATCATAGTCTGTCCGATATTCATCTCGCACCTGTAAAAAACAAGAACAAACCAAAAAAATCAAAGCCAGTTGAAGGATAAGCTTTTTGCAAAATGCTGGCCAATGGGGCATGCTCACCTGTCCACCACTTCGACCACGACCCCATTGCCTTCCTTCCTGAAAACCCCAATCAAAATCCACACGAATTGGACGATCATCAAGAATGGTTCCACTTATAAACTTCACCGCATCTTCAGTGTCTTCTCTGGAGTAATATCTAATAATACAAATGTGCAAACTAATGAGTTGGAATCTATACTCGTTACAAATAACTACTCACAGAAGTTCTAAACCAAAGCCATTTATCATAAAAACACAAAAAAGGAACGAGGAAACAAGTTTCCTAAGCAAAAACAGTTCTTCAAAACTCAAACTTCCTCATAGAGGAAACACAATAAAACAAAAGCCACATGGGATCATTCTTATCTTCCTAATGTCCTCAACAGCGACAGCACTTCAAAAATCAAACTTCCTTGTGAAGGATTCAAGAGATACAGGCAAAACAAAATGAAACCCACAAGGGGTTTTTGTGCTCTTGTCTAAAACAGCAATCATCTCCTAATTTCTTCAACAAACATAGTTCTTCAAGATTCAAATGAACAGGGCAAAAGCCACGTGCCTTAATTTTCTAGTCTAAACCCACAATTATCTTCTCTATCCCATAAACATAGTAATTAAAGATTGAAATTTAGTTCAGGAAACAAAAAAGAAACTTAAAAGACAAAACAAAACCCACTTGAGATTTTAAACTTCCAGTCTAAACCCACAATTAGCTTCTCAAGTCCATAAAACATAGTACTTACAGATTAAAACTATGTACAAGAAACAAACCAGATACTTACAATACAAAACAAAATCCACATGGGGTTTTACTATTCTTGTCCAAACCCATGATTATCTTCTTAATCTCTCCAGCTCGAGAGAAAAGCTCATAAACTTGCTCTTCAGTAGTATAAAAAGACATGTTACCAATGTAGACAGTTGTTGCGGTTTGAAGTGCATGTTCAAACTCTTCTTGATTACCAGGAAACCTCCTGTCTCTATAAGCTGACAGCTTTGTTAGATCCTGAAATTAAAAGAAAAAAAACAAAAGGGGTGATTATTCATAAGAAAAAAAAAGTTCAAAGATTGAAACTTCTTTTTTTGTGTTACAGTGAGTTTACCTTGAAGAGAGAAGCCATTGTTTCTGTTCTGTAGAATTGAAGTCGTGAAAACTGGGACTTGAAATACTTTAATTTAGGGGTTTTTGTTCGATAGGGATTGTTTTGTGGGTGTTTGGTAATTGGTGGTACTGTATTCGTAATTTTCTTTTTGGTCATGGGTTTATTGAAAGAAAATTGGAACCGCCCGTTTTGCAAATCGGAACTATGGTTTATGTGAGGTTAGGGCGTGTTTGGTTGGGTGGTTTAATTTAATTTTTTTTTATTAAAATTTAATTATTTTTATTAAAAACCAGGCTGTGATTTAGTTTAACTTTTAAAAAGTTTTATTTTTAAAAAAAATAAAAATAAAAATTATTTTGAATTAAAGTGTGTGTGTGTAATAAAATTATTCTTAAGCCAATGTCTAATTTGTATAAAAAAGATGTCTTATGGAGAGACAAACAAGTCTTAATTTATCTGGACCCATTCCTTTACTCCTTTCAAATTTCAATATGGAGAAAAGATCAATTTTGTGAAAAATAAAAAAGTAAAAAATAAAAAACAGAAAGTGGCAATCTTGGCAGAGGCATATCACACACTAACATCTACACCCAAACATTCCTTCCCAAAGGGTTTAAGCTTTTCTTATTCACAAACCACTGCCAAAAACTCTCACCTTCTAAAATTTCCCATCTTTCCCTAATCTTAATAAACACCAAAAAAATGGCCTCATTTACAGCCGCCAGATCCATTTTCAGGTCATCCGCCGCCCGTAACGCGGCGGCCCGCCTTGCTTCTCAATCCAAATCCAAACCTAAAGCCTCCCCCTTTAGCCTCAACTCCACTGCCAACAAACCCGTTCTCAGGTCACCATTACCCCTCCTTGTGTGTATAAATATTTATATATATTGTCTTGTTATAGTTTAGAAAGATTAAAACCTTAATGGGTTGTTTTGTTTTCTGTTGTTTTTGGTTAATGAAGGAGGAGTCCAGTGGAAATGAGCTTTGCTGTTGAATCAATGATGCCTTACCATACAGTGACTGCTTCTGCTTTGATGACTTCAATGCTCTCCATTTCTCGCTGCGGTTATGGCTGGCTTCCTGAAGGTATAGAAAAGATGTAATCTTTTTTTTTCTTAAATGTTTCTGTTTAATGATTGATTGTTTCCTTGATTGATTGAGTAATGGAGTGTCATGTTACCAAATTGATGATTATGTTATGTTTTGGTGTAATTTTGTGTTGATGTTTTGAGAAACCGATGTAGAAATTAGAATTCTGGTATAAAGTAATAAAAAATTGTGGTAGTTAAAAGGCAATTAACAAATGGGGTAATGGTAACTTTTATATATCTGTAATATGTGGTCATCCTATTTTCTTGTGTTCAGTGAGGAGTAGTTTTGGTATAGGTTGTCTAACCAGTGGGTTTTATTCTTGAATTAGGTATCTAACAACGTTTGTAATCCCCCTTGATGTTCTTTTCTTCCTTTTAATTTTCTGGTAAGTGAGTGTTTGCTGGATTAGTCTATTAGTGGACGTGAGGCCATGTGGTTAAGATAAATGGCATACGTTTATTTGCTAAGCCCTCTCAATTTGTGCATTATCACATTAAAATAATTAAGAAGAAGATAAAAGCCTTTCTTTGTTTTGATAAATAGGTGCAAACTCCTCTCTTTTCATGTTGTAGGACGAGTCAAGACTAGATGAAGATCGAGAAGAAAAGATGGAATGACTTGGATTTGTTTTTATTTTGAAGCTTTTAAACTAGTAGGGATGGCATCATATCTAGATTAGACAGAACAGTTATCTTATCTGAAAAATGCTGAAACATGATGTAAAATGACAGCAATTTAATATAAGGATGCTGTTGCAAGGATTTCTAAATAAGTCTGATTGAATGATCCGTGTTTGAGATTATCCTGAAAGAATTTTCTGTTGCATCAGTGCCATTTTCTCTATTTATTAAAAGTCCATCATATGTTTGAGTTACAATTTTTCCTGTTGATAATCCAGTGTATTTGTAATATATTGAATGAGCATCAGAGCCAAAATACAGATCATTTGTGCAAATTAAGAATTTCCATGAATAACGAACAGCCACATGGTGCAGGAGCATAATGGTAGCTTGACCTAGATTCAGCCAATAGGGGCAAACACGGTGGATGTATTACATGGATGTTCTGACAACTATGCATTGGTTTTTGTTGGACAAATTAACAAATGGATGGCATGGCAGCTATTACGGTGGTCTGGTTGTTTTATTGTAGTATTATGTTTTTTTCAAAAAAATAAAAATCCCTCTGAATTTTTTTTCTTTTGGAGTTATATTGACAATTATTTAGAGAGAAATTTAACTTACTAAATTGTACTATCAGTGTCCGATGGAATGGTTGAGCTGGGATTGGTGGTTAGTGGCAAGAAGATGGATGTGAATCATTGTTGTTTCCAGACCATATAGTGTCCGTGTTTCTTAGAACTATATATTGCCTATAAAGAATCCTTTTGATAATTTGAGTTCTGATGACATATATGTAGTTATAAATGCACTTCTTGTTATTCTTAAGTTTAAATAGTTGGCTTTAAGCATTTCTCTAATTAAATTTATTTAAGAAAAAAATCAACCTGACCATTAAGGGAGCATACTGATTATTGTTATTCAATCAGCTTGCAATGATGATGTGTGATGAATTGTCAGAAGATTCAAGCAAGTTTTAGTACAAAATTCTGCCTTTAAAAATATTGCTGCTGAAGAGACCAGTTGGATTTTCTGAGCTTCTAAAACCTAGATGGATTAGTAGACTCTCATCCTTCTATAGCCCTAATAAGCTACTTGTTTGTCTTATATGTTTCTGTTGTGCATAAGATGTAGCTCTCAGTTCATCAATTTGAAAGATGTATTACAGATTCATTCAGTTACAGTTTTCACTGCGTTTTCTTTCTGAAGCTTCTGTACTGTTGGTGTTAAATAGGTGATTTTATGCACCCTACTAATTTGTTGTATTTAACCAGCTTGCAATGATGATGTATGATGAATGTGCAATGGGTTCGGGTGAAGTTTTGTTCAAAAGTTCTTTCATCTAAGAGAATGATGCCTGCTAGATTAGAAGTGTTGAATAAGCTGCCTAATGGAAAGTTCACCCTGAATATTTTTTCCCCACTCCTTTCATGTTTCTTCTGAGCCCCAAACTATAAGTATTTGTATGTAAGAAACTCTGGGACAGCACCCTTTTCATTAGTGTCATGTAGCCTATAATAGCTGCTATATTTACTTCGATGGACATGAACGAAAGTGAAGGTGTTTCAAATATTTGGATTTCTGTGTACATTGATGTTTATCCATTGCCATTTGTTATTTGAAGCTTTATGTTACATGTGTGACAACTATGAGCTGTTCCCTTACGTCTTATAAGCAAGTGGACAGTGCAACAACCCCTTGTTGATCTTGTGCTGCTTTTATCCAATCCTGCACATCCTTGTCTCATCATTTCAGGCTGGTTAGGATAATGCGTTGCTTGAGATATTTTTAGCTCATATCAAACCCTTAGGCACGCTTCATCTTAATGTCAGGAAACCTATGCATGTTAAACTGCGGAGGCATTCATTCTTAGTGAATGCTAAATGTGTTTTGCGTTGTTTTTTTCTGCTGGTAGTTGCCTTTTTGTCCGGTGCAAGTCAAGGACATTAAATCATTTATTGTCAGCTAGATTATGCATTGTGCTGCCTTAGAATTGGTTTATTTAACAGATTAAGGAATTGTGCATCTCAACCATGAGGGTTTTTGGCCTTTTTATTTCTGACTTCATCTTTTTTTTTAAGGGTTATAATCTGTTGTTGACTATTCTGGTCTGTAGGACCCAGTGGTTCTTTCGTCCTCTCTCTTTTTTTTTTTCATTGCTCATGTTCGTGTAGTCGCACTGTTTGTTTTATGTTGCATACCCCTGCCCAACTGAAAATTCAGTTGAAAATTAAGGACATAAATTGAATGTTATATGTGTGTATGCATAAAGAAATACATGCACTTACGTATAATTGCCACATACAGATCTTAATTTTTTTCACCGTATCCCGCATTGCTTGATATAGCGTATTTGATCCATCCGGTTGTAAGGTTTAAGTTAACCCCAAACCTAACCTCATTGCCGCAAATTACTTGGTTCGTTACATATTAACAAATCCATAGAACAGGGTATACTCTCCCTTCTCGTTTAGATTCATTGCTGTTCTCTTTCAGATTTCAAGTTTATTTTTAAGGTCATGGTTTTGTAAGCAAAGAGACTGAACCCTGTCGAGCATAATACCAACAGCTTGCAAGGGAGAATGTCAACGAATGAAAAAGAAAAACAGAAGGAAAATAAAATGAAATAAAAAGGCCGGATTGGATAATCACATTCAGCTGCATTCCATTCCCAATCTGATAATTGTTGCAGTTAACAATGAAACTTGCAACTTCTCATCAAAACTTTGTACCATATTCAAAGCAGAATCTTAGTCTTATGTAGTTCACAACCAGGAAACAATAATCAAGTTTTTACTAAATATGAAATATTCACTTCCATTAGAGAGATGGTAATCATGCTTGAACAGTAACCAACTCATACTCAACCAGAGAAAGATTGTTATTCTCTTTAACTGCAAAGTTAGCAGGTTCAGCAACTTCAACTCGTCCCCACTTGTCTACTGCAAGCCTCATAGACCCCTTGAACATGTCAATCTTTGCGTTACGCAGGATGACAGTGGCACCAGGCTTCATCATGTCAGCTGCATAGGATCAAACTCACCGTTAGAACACACGAAAAAACATTAAACAAAACTTTACAATTGTCAAAAAAATCATTAGCACCTAAATCAAGGAAAACGGTGGTCAATTTATTATAGATAGTAAGACAGGTTACATGTCTTCCAGCATGCAGTGTTAGAGGCAGGATATGTTTTCCCCGCTGTTACAAGCCACAAGTACAGATGATGCTCGACACCATGAATTAGCATGTCAAAGAAAACAACCCATGGTTTGCCCATAATGAAGACCAACCATCAGTCCAGAAATACACATATCACCTCCAAAAGATGAATAACCACATCCAAAAGAGAACAAAGTGAATTCTATTCACCCATGCTTGCACATGTTAGTTACCGATGGTGGGATCACTGATCAAAGCATCAAATTTTATGTCATGCAACTATACAAACTAAAGAAAGCAAGACCAGACAATTTTTCTAGCACCTGAATGGAGCATTCTGTTTAAAATCAATAGAAGACACTTAATGTCCACTGGCACAGAATTATAGTTTTGCCTATCCAATTATGTGTATGAATCAAGGATAAATAATTATGTTGAATTATGAATTCTGATATTCAAGCATTCTGATCTACAAGGCTTACCCATTTCACTTCTAATATTCTACAATCTCAAAATTCATTCTCACCCTTGCAAAACTTTGCTTCCCAAACACAAACAGGCTAGTTTGCTTTGAACTACAACCCCCAAAGGCTCAGCTTTGCCAAACATTTACTTTCGTTCAACCCTAATAAAATAAAGACCCAAACTCTGTTCTCTCAACAAACCATAACAAAGTAGAAACAAACCACAACAACTGCAATAATCTTAACAACACAACATTAAATTAACCAAACCTCATAAAACCAAAAGATCCAAATAACAAATTCAAAGAATTAATCCTCAAAACCCTAAACCCAGCAACCATTGAAGCAAAAACATCAAAACCCAACACACAAAAACCAAAAAAGCAGCCACCTTTACTGCGTCTCAGGACTCGGAACCCAAACGCCAGATGCCATTTCAAACAAGAACCAAAACCCAGAAACAATTTCAATCAAAATGATCAAACCCCCAACAAAAAACACATTATTTATCCATAAAGATGAACGAATCTATTACCTTGTTCATTTCTTGCAGTGAAAACAATACACCCAGTCTCATCACCAACAAGACATTCATTAATACGAGAAGGGCGTTGAGGGTGTTGGGAGATAGACATAGGAGCACGACGTGGCTTAGGAACAGGGACTGGTTTAGAGTCGAGAATTTTGACTGTGAGATTGTGACCATTAGTTCCTGGCTTTAGTTCTTCTACTTTGATGAACACTGGCTTTCTTTTCTCTGCTGCTGCTGTGGCCATTTCGATTGGAAGATCTATTGATTTGACAGAGAGAGAGCAAGCAAGAAAGGCCTTTTCTTTCTTATATATAAACACTAGTGGTTGTTTATAAATTGAAGGGAGCGGAGAAAGGAGAAAAATGGGAATTAGGGTTTTTGATTTGGGTTGGACTTTTGGGAGAAGTTTATGTGGGGTTTATGCACGTGTGCTGTTTTTATTGGTTGTTGTTGAGGGGAAGTGAAATGTCCTACATATGTGTGAACGACATATAGCTTTTTCTGGTTTGACACAAACGACATGTCTAGATTTTTAAATTTACTAGATTTTTGTGATTACTTTTTATTGGATTAGAATAGAATAATACTAGAATAATATTATAGAGACGTGGTTGGATAATGTTTTTTGATAAAAAAAAATATAAATATGCAAACTTTTTAAATGCATTTAAAAAAAAATTCTAATTATAAATTAAAAAACCTACACATGCATTTAATTTAATACAACATGAATAATTTGTGTTAATAAATACAAAAAATAAAATATTAACGAGTCTATTCAAATAAAAAAAATATAAGAAAAATGTTTTTTTAAAAACCTAAAAATTACAATTTTACTATTGTTATAGTAAAAACAAAATGGTAAAATTTACAATTATAACATTTTTATAGGAAAACATTGTTTCAAAAAAACTAAAAAAGTATTACAAAATAATGAAAATAAAAAAAATTGTAATAAATAGATCAAGTGTAAAATGATAAAAATACCAAATATAAAAAAAATATAAAAAAACTTATTTTCTAAATAAAAAAACAATTTAAAAATTATAATTTTACCATCACTGCTCCAATAAAAAATTAGCAAAATTTATAATTATGTCATTTCAATTTTCTTTTAATACACTAATTATATTTGGTTAGCATTCTAAAACAAAAATATAGATGTAAAAGAGATATAAATATATTTATTTGAATAGATAAGAAAGAGACGATCTGTTGCAATATCTCTATCTTTTCTATTCCGACACAATCAAACACTTTATTATATAACTCATATTTGGTTGCAAGGCCCCTTCTATTTTTGTTCACTGCTGATTCATTCTTTATTTTCATTTATCGGGTAGCAAGGAACATGATCAAAATGTTAAAAGAAAAGGACACTCAAAGCAGAAGAAATACAATATCTTTTTATTTGTACATGCTAAAATAATGGATGGATCTTTTTTTGTTCACAGTAATTGTTAGTATTTTAGAGTAGAACACGATGCCTCATATCGATATGCTGGAATTGCAAATTTATGGTTGTTAGAAATGGCAAAGATGCAAGCAAGCAAGCTACTGTTTCTGGGAGGTCACTCCTTCTGCCACCACTAAGGCCTGTTGTTGCACTTGCTCTCTTTCAGCTTCCCCCCCTTCTGCCACTACTAATGCCTGTTGTTTCTCTTGCTCTCTTTCTGCTTCCCCTTCTACCTGTGTTGGAAGTGTCTCCCCATCTTCATGTTTTAGCATTAGATGTTGCCGGAAGCATCGTAGTATCACCAAGGATATAAATGCTGCAAATAAAATCAAATCTAACTTAATAATCAAGGCTTGAAGTTCTGTAGTTACATTATGAATCTAACTTAATAATCAAGGCTTGAAGTTCTGTAGTTACATTATATGTGTCCAATGACATCCTAGCAAAATGCTTGCATGTTAATGCCCTATTGAATTTTTATGTAACTTTCAAAGATCCATTTAACAGCTTAAATACTGAAAAATTCTGCACAATTACCAGTAAAAATACGGGTTTTGACACTTGACAGATTCCAGAAAGCTGTTACTGCTGATGCTGCCACAATCTTTTTGTGAGAACAAGCTCCCCAAGCTTCAAACATTCGGTTTTTCATTTGCTCAGCTGAAATACTCCGAAAAATCTCACTTTTAATCAACCATGAATGGTAAGACAGACTAACAGCATTCCAATTACATGGAGAGGTTTTATATACCTTTCTGCTTTATCTGACTGGAATAGCAAGCATATAGTTTTGGTATGGTGAAGCTGATGAAAAACCCTGCTCAAATTCACAGCGAAACAACCAGGACATTCCAATTAAGAACTGAATTATCATCAAAACATTGATCACAAGGAGATTTGTTAACATATTTGTATTCTAGTTCACATACCAATAGCACAAAGCCTCCTCAAAGTTACAAGATGACCATACTCAGCACCAAGAAGCAAGAATGGAATTACCTGGAACCAGGATATAAAAGGCTCTTTAAGGTACCGAGCAGATGGGAAACATTTTTAAGAGTACTATGCAATGAGATTTGGTAGTTACTTTTAGGGTCATGGATGGTTCTCCTGAGAAAAGCTCTCTTGTCTTTGAAATTGCAAGATTTGCAGCTGGGAGTATCAATGTACCCACTCTCAAAACGTCCTCTTCTGTCAGCTTAAATTTTCGTGTCTTTTCAACATTGTTTCTGTGATTACATTATAAAATTCCAAAAACTCAGAACATATGATTTTTATGAACTGGAACATGAACATAATTTTGTGCAGAAACAATGGAGGCATGTACCTTTGGCATATCGAATTCGAGCAGAAAGATGCACCCAGAACCAGAAGTCCCAGTTGCGAAATAGCAGATAAAATGCTATAAAACATAAAAATGAAGAGGTTTAGATACCTTAACGAAACCACAAAACGAATATTCGAAACACAAGAAGTATAAAAAAGAGATACACACCTAAAGTTCACCCCTTTAGCAAAGCAAGATGATAGGAAACACAGACATCCAAGACCAAACCAAAGGCTTGATTTTGCCACATCTTTCCACATTATCAAATCATAAACAACCATTCCAATCCTATCCAAATTGCTTCCATCACCTTCATCAACTTCTAAAACCCCACAAATCACCATAAAATAAGCACAAATCAATTTAAAAAAAGATCCCAAATTTAAAGGACTAAACAGCAAAAAATGAAAAAGAGAAACATTTATGATTTATACATACTTGTAGTAGAATTGGAAGAAGGAAATGAATGGACTAAAGAGAGCTTCTCTTTCTCCTTCTTAGACCGGCCGCTATGTCTTCTTTTTCTCACTTTGCCAACCTCATCTACCAAACCAATCAAATCCCTCTCTTCCCTACTCTCCACCTCCAATCTTCTCCTTAACCTTCTATTACTCCTCGGTGAAGCACAACCTAAAGAACCCGTCTGAGATCCTCTAGTTTTGCATCTCCTTCTAGACCCATTTTGCTCCAAACCACCCTCCTCTGGCATCTCATCCCGGTCGGCAAGACGAGTTCTAGATTTTCTTGAAGGAGATGGTGAGAGAAGGAGAAGTTCTCGAAGAGGGAGAAAATTGGTTGAGGACTTGAGTGAAAGACTAGATGGGGTTGACGGGGTTTCCTTCGGTGATGAAGGAATAAGGTCTAGAGATAGCTGAGGAGGCCGTGATTCTGGGTCGATAGAGTATGTGATTCTTGATAAACGAGAGGCTGATTTTGCTTGAGTGTTTGAGTTTGATCTATGAGAAGGTGGTGTTGTATCCATTTTCTTAGTTCTTTAATGGCGGATTTTTTAGTGGGATTTGAGAGAGAAGAATCAAGGCTTGTTAAATGAGGAGATTGCTGGAGGTTTTTGATTGAGAAAGGAAGGGTTTTTGTTGAGATGGAAGTAGCCGTTGGGGAGACGGGTTTTGTCACTTTATGATATTTTGAGGTGGGAATTATGGGTCAATGAGGCCAGATGAGGTACAACGGTAAGAAAGTATGGGCATCTCTATTTCTTTGTGCCGTTTATGGCTTTTTCATGGTGGGATTGCATTTGTTAAGCTGTATTGTGGCCCAATTAAAGGTTTGAAGGTTTGGTGAATTTTTTT
>Ga0325414_1002629_pt1 | contig 18308 bp, 10 predicted proteins | sample PopdelMetagenome_8_FD_206183 | JGI IMG/M metagenome (GOLD analysis project Ga0325414, IMG submission 206183) | Populus deltoides microbial communities from Bellville, Georgia, United States - Leaf-PdKOR-R3 | ecosystem: Host-associated > Plants > Phyllosphere > Phylloplane/Leaf | place: USA... | reverse complement strand
ATTTTATTATTATTTACACTTGAGCCATTTAAAAAACTTGTATATTTAATTTTTTATTAAAAAAAATTATTCAACTGACTGCATATCGCAAGTCACATAACCAATATCCGGTTAGTGAGAGGCTTGTTTAATAAAATCAAGGAATAAAATTCCCTTACTAATCTCCCCTATGAGCGTATCAAATTCAATTCACAGCTGTATATTATTAAATACCTTCCACCCTCTCTCTTAAATGCAAGTTGTATATTAATATTATCTTAATTTGAAAACATGAAATATTATAAATGTCTTGATATTAATTATTATCCCGTACACTACTGCTACTATTTTATATTAATTTAGTATTTTTTTTTAAAGTTAGGTGAAATATGGTTTTCTATAGATTAGAACGAGGACGAAGGGATGATGCGCAGTCCCTGACGTTAGGGTTTGAAAGGGTTGGCGATGCAACGGAAACCGACCGGTGGAATAATATTTTGTCATTTCGTCAAAATCTCTCTCTCTCTCTCTCTCTCTCTCTCTCTCTCTCTCTCTCTCTCTCTACTGAACTGGAGAGGAAGGGGACAAGTGCCTCGGCTGAGGAGGTTCGTATCGAGTGCCTTGGTTGAGGAGGTTCGTATCGAGTGCCTTGCGCTTGCTTGTCAGCATCCTGCCGAGGATTTCGAATCACTCTGGGCTGATTCGGGGGCAATTGAGTTTATCACCTTCAGTTTTTATTTTGGACCAATGGGAGGAGACTCCAGGAGTTCGACTCGTTGAAAAGGGTGCCGCGGCAATGTTCGTGGGTCCCATACGGCACCACCAATATTCTTTGCCTGGAGAGATTTCCCAGGCAAAGAACCGATCTCGATTGTCCTTTGTCAGGAAAAAAACAAAAACAAATTCTTCATTAAATAATTTTTTTATTGGATCAGATCCCCATTTCATAAAAACAAAATTCTTGAGCAAATTTTAAAGATAGGTAATTTCAATCTTGGTATCGAATAATTTTTTACGTTGATTTTACCGTTATTTTTTTAAAATAATCTCAATTAAAGGATTTCGTTCATTTTAAGAACGTTTATCTAATTTTCATATAAATTTTATTTTTATGTAGTAAAAAAAAACACGACTTCATTTTGTGAAGAATTTAATGGTTTTAGTTGAATTATTACAACAACAAAAAATTGAATGGAGAAATAAAAATAATTTAAAGATAAAATTGATAAAACAAATGGTATCTTAAATTTAATATTTGTTTAAAAATTCTTAATTTAATATCTCATGTATATTTAATAAAATATATAGAGGGTTGATAAATTATGTGGATTGCTTTAACGAAATCATATCTTTGCTCCTAGATGGATAAAAAAAAAAATCTTGAGGGTGGGGTTGGTCTGATCTTTTCCACCAGCTCATCGGTCATTATAAGATTATTTGGGGTTATTTAAGTCTTATCTAATTTTTTTTGCATTATAAAAATAATATTTTTTTACCACTAAAATCAATAAAATTCAAAATTATTGATCAATGATTTTTTTAACTTGTCATAAACTTTTAATTAGTAAAAATATTTCTTTACTTCCAGGATCAAAAAAAATATTAGGTTGTTAGACAAATGATTTTTATTTTGTTTTTCCATTATTCATGTGCAGTTAAAATATGTAATTGACTTTAGAAAAGACAAAAAATAAAGCTTGTATTTTAGGGTATTTTTGTGCTTTCACACGGGTTTTTTAGTAATTAATAGGATCATCAGGCGTTTTGATATTTTCACGTTGCCTTTTTAGTTTTTAAATCAAAAAAGTTTCAGCACGTGCTAATAAGTGGGCGAGGTATTAGACATCACCCGGTAGACAAACCTAGCCTTCTATCACCTCTTCATACTAGTCATTATGTCCTCTTGCGCATGGTATGTCACGTGACATTTTATCTCTCATATCAAATAAAGTGCATGATTGTCCTTTTTATTTTTTTATTTTTTTTTATTTTAGTCATCAATTTTTTGGTTTCTTATTTCGTTTTCATTCTTTTTATACAAGTTTTGTTTTTTTTTTAAATTTAGACTTTCAATTATAATTTCTCACATGTTTTTCTTTTTCATTTCGGTTCTTTTCTTTTGATTTTTTTCCCCAATCCTTTTATTAATTTTGTATGGCTTTCAATTTCATATTCATTCAAAGTTTATATTGTTTAATTTTTTTCAATTTGACCCTCGCTCTTTTGATTTATTTTTTCTTTTATTAAAGCTATTTTTCAACTTAATTTAACCCTCCAATTGAAATGTTTTGTTTGCCCTTTATTTTTTTAGATCATTTTATGTAATTGATTTTTTTTTTCTGGTTTCATCCTTGATTTTTGATTTGTTGGGCATTCGGTTTTGTATGATCTTATTGTTCCATTTTAGTTTTTTTTTAAATACTGGTTTTGTGATTGTTTTCAATTCTTTTTTTACGGGTTTATCTTGGTTTCATGACTTAAGTTACGAGTTTTGCATGCTTTTTTTAATGTAAGTTTCTTTTTTAAATTGTTTTGTTTGTGTTTGTTTTTTCAAGATATTACTCTAATTCATCTATATTTTTTGTTTTATACAAATGAACTTTATTTTTCAAAATAAAAAATAATTTATTCTTGAATAATATTTTTGAAATGTTCGGCCTTGCGTGATATTTTTTAGGATGTGAGTTCATTCAATCAATTTTATTTATTTTTATTTTTTAGGTCATGAGTTTTTTAGGGTGTGCATTTATCTTTTATTTATTTAAATAAACAAGTTCAAAACACAATTGGGTAAATGTTTCATTTTGTGTGATTGAATATCTTGATCTATATTAATCTCTTAATTTTTTTTCAATTTGTCTTTTGACTATTGTTAACAATTTTTTTTTCATTTATCTACATAGATGGTTATCAATTTATTTAATTAGATACCTATATAGGTTTTTTAATTTACATTTTGAGTTTTTTATGTAAAAAATACGTCGAAGTAGCCTGCATACTTAATATTTTTGTTTTTCCATTCTTCATGTGCAATTAAAATATGTATTTGACCTTATAAAAGATGAAAAAAAAAAGAAAGTAGAAAGTGAAGAAACAAAATTTCAATTCAAGATCTCCATCCTTGCTATAAGAGAGTTATGTTAATTTTATTTTTAAAAGCATCAAAATAATTATACTGTTATAAAAAAATTAAAAAGACCAAAACACTCCTTAATAATATGCATTATAAAAAAAATAATGCTTTTACGATCAATCGTTGTTTGAAACACGATTGGTTGTGTAGACAAATATAAATGTTTTTTTTATCTCATAAAAACTTGATGCCAAAATTGAAAAGACAAGCAAATAAAGAACTAAAAAAACCCAATTGGCCAACATTCAAAATTTCACATCCAAAAGAATAAAAATTTCAACATACTGTACTAAAATGAATCCCTTTAAAATATAATAGTAATACAAAAATGCACATAGTAAATAATATCATTAATATTCGATAACATAAATAAAAAACTAAAATACAGAGGAGTTAAAATATGGTAGCTCTAAGGTTATTTGCATTACAATCACTGAAAACTTTTGGCCTAGCTATTGTGGATAACATAATTTTTTTATATTTTTTGCACACTAAAATTATTAACTTATCTTTAAAAGCAAAAAATATTGAATTGAAATATAGAGGTTGTTTAGATTTTTTATTTTTTTAAAAGAATAATAAAATGATTGAATTCACCTTTTACAAAAACTTTAACTAGCATTACAGATATTTTATCTTCTTTTCATTATGTTATTATTATTATTATTACTATTATTAAGTTGAAAGAGAACAATTTCATAATTGAATAAATATAAATATTAGTAAAAAAAACAACTAACAAGTGCATAGCACGCATTAGTATGCAGATTGAAGTTACATCATTTATACGACACGTGTGGGGTGGTTTGCAATCAAACAGTGGTTTTCAAGGCGATGTTCAACTAGTCTTGGTGCCCTCACTATTTCTGGATAACACATATAGCATACAAACCTCTGGTTTTGCATTGACGACCTGTTTTACTCGATTTTCATGCCTAAACTCTAAGTTTTTAAGCAAACTTTCATTTATTTTTCTTTCAGATTTAGTTCATGTTCTTTTGATTACTGTTTGTTTTATTTAAAATGATTTATAATTTTTTTTTAATTTTTCCCTCATTTATTTTTTTCACATGTTAGATTTGGTTATTATTCTTTTAATTACTATTTGTTTTGTTTTGTTTTGAATGCTTTTCTTATTTGAATTTATTTTTTAATCTAACCATTAACATTTAATTCATTTTATTTTTATATCAAATTTGGTCCTTACTATTTTGATTGTTATTTGTTTTACTTCGACAAATTTCTTAGATATAAATATTTTTTTATTTTATTTTTCAACATTAAATTGGTTGGGAATTGAGTTTTTTAGTTGAACCTGAGTCTAGAATTTTACAAGATACGAGTTTGAAAAATTAACCAAAATTTAAGAGATTTGCCCGAGTTTGCTTGTTTTTTACACCTTTTTTTATGCTCATATTTTTTCTGTTGCATCCAAGCATTTATTTATTTCTTAAATTCATATTTTTTCTGTTGCATCCAAGCATTTATTTATTTCTTAAATTTTATCTCTAATTATTTTATAACTTTTCAATTTGATTCTAAATTTAATCCAACCCGATGTCAATTAATATCCAACGAAGGCCTCACCAAGAAGAGAATAAATGAATGAAAAAGAAAGACATAGATTGTCCAAACGAGTCAGCTCATTTGTAGTCATGTTCATTACTCAAGTCATAGATTTTACGTGTTAACCCATGTCAATATAGTTTGTTGCCTTCCTTTTATTTCACTTCCTTGTTTTTTTTATGATCTAATCTTTTTACGTGTTAATCCATGTCAAAATGACTATGATGTAAGTATTTTTTTATAACTAGATCGCTATTTGACCAGGGTAAGCAGTTTGCTCTTGATTTGCTGAGTTGAATAAGTCATATTTTTTTTTATATATTTATTAACATATATGGTGATTGATTAATCTAATTAGATATATTAATTAATTTTTTATTTTCTTTTAAGTATTTTATTACATGCTTAAAAAAAACAACGCTCACATTTTTTTAATACAATAATTATCTTTTTATGCGGACATGGCGAAGCATGGATACTGGGCCTAGTAACCATCCAAGCTTGATAGAGAAAACCAATGCTCGTGACCACCTTCCCTCCATTTCCTCCGATGCCCCCTCCTCATCTTTTAATTTATAGACAACAAAAGGATATGGGCAATTAAAAAAATATGAGATACAACATTGGGCAAATCCCAATTCCACCATTCTCAAATCAATCAACAATTATTGGAATTCCTTGGTGTTATTAAACGAGGCCAACATGTTAGTCTATGATTTCGATCATTAAAATTTATTTATTTATTTTAAATTGTGAAACTTCAAAAATTTATAATTTAAATATGCAAATATATAAATTCCCGTGTAAATGTAAAACTAAAAATGATAAGATCTCGATGAATGATGAAAACTGAGATAATAAATAATATATAAATGATGATAATAAAAATAATTGTTATGTATAATGAAGGGTGTCGCGGGGGGGGGGCGCGACGTCATCTGGCGATGGCGGAGGCTTGTGTCGTGCCTCCTGATGAGGGTGTTGTGTGTTGGAAAGGTTTTCGGATTTAATCATAAAATTATGATTAATTTTTAGGAGTCGCCACCTAGTATTATGGTCACTAGGAACCTATAGTCTGCGAGAGTCTGAGTAAGGGACTGGTTGTGCAAGAGGAATACGCATTACCCCCAGTGCACCCTACTTAAGATAAGCTGCATTGTTGTTTGATTATTTTTTAGGTCGAGTTTCTATTCGTTCGTTTTTTCTAAGGTTCAAGGCAGATCTCCCTTCATGAGGGAGTCTCTACCTTATCGGGTTAAATCCTAACCGTTCTAAAGTCTGAATTTTAGCATTGCATTTATTTACACCTTATATCTTTAATACCGAAGGGTGTACTTTATTGTGTAATTTTACACCCCATAAATATTAAAGTCTACATTTAGACCCCAAAAAAAGGGTTGGAAAAAGATTTTTGACATGTTGGCCGAATCCTAAAGGATAATCATAAACTGGTTATGATATCCATTTTTAATTTTTTTTAAAACATGAAAAAGATGCATTTTAAAAAAAAAATATGCTTGGAAAAATTTTAGGATTTGGCCATATGCAACAAAATATTTTTTATATTATTTTTGAAAATGCTTTGAATTTTTTTCGAAGAAAATCAAGTATTTTAATACTGGATTTGTATTTTACAGTGTAAATATACAACCCGATATTGTGCAAAATTGGTAGAAAAATATTTGAGAAAATCACAATTTTTTGAAAGGATTTTTGATTATTTATTATAGATAACATTATATATACATATATATTAATTAAATAAATATTATTTAAACACGTGGGTTGGCATTGGCCCAAAAAGGTTAGGCCAAACTCGGCCCAACATATTATTTTTTATTTTGGGGACGGGTTGAGGCCAGCGGCGTGCTTTAGTTGCAGGTGGAAGAAGAAGGAACAGAGTCCTGCGAAGGAGAAGGGAAGCTCGCGATTGGAGCTGTTGCAGTGACTGAGGAGAAAGCTGCTACCCTGGCTGCCTTTGGGAAGGGAAAGAGCTTCTGGGCAAGGTGGTGGCCGCTGCTTCTGCTGTTGCCGATGCTGCCGAGGTCACAATGGCAGAGAAGGGGGATTTTTACAGAGGAGAGAGAGAAGTGGTGCAACCACCACGTGAGATGGTTTGATGGCTACTGGAGGTGGGGATGATAGAGAGAAGACGGATGATGAAGATGGTGGTGGCTGAAAGCCACGGTGGAGAGAGAAGGCAGAGAAAGGATCGGTTACAGGAAAAATGAGCAGAGAAGGCTGGTTTTCGGCCAACTTTGAGTTCGATTTTCTTCTCCTTTAGAACGTGAAATCTGCTCCTATTTATAAGGGTGAAATCTTGTCTTCACAGGGGAACAAATTCCAGCCTTTGATTCAATTGTGAAGGATACCAACTGTTGGCTCAAGGTAGGCATGGTGCACTGTCAATCTGTAGCTGCAGGCTGCCTGAAATGGCCTCTTTGGAGTGGTGCCATTTCCGTTTATGTGCCAGTGAGCCGGTGACGACCATACCCAAATGTAGAGGGATGTCTGGTGATCAGTTTCGTGCACAATTTGGCAAATTTGGTGGACGTTAAGTGCATTAAATGAACTTGCAAAGGAGGTGACTAGACCAGTTTTTCCAGAAAAATAAGAAAGATCATGAATAATGACCAGACGACGTGTCGTCTATTCCATTTTTTTAACGCAAAACGGCATCGTTTTAGGTTTTAAATAGGGATTTCTCTAAAGTTCAAAGCAGTCCTCCAACTTTCACGTTTATGTAATTGTACCCCTAATTGACCTAAACTTTTGATTTAATGCAATTACACCCTTGCCGAATAGCAATTGGAACCCTGGATTTACGCGCCTTTTGCACATTAGTCCTTGGTCTCAGATTTTTGCAATTTAACCCCTAATTGACCATTAAACTTTTAATTTCTTCAATTTAGTCCCCGCTTTTTGTCAATTAGGCCCCTATAGTCTGGCGCCTTTTGCAAATTGGTCCCTGGCTGTGAATTTCTTCAATTTAACCCTTAATTGACCCCAAAACTTCAATTTTCTTGCAATTTGGCCCCTAATTTCAATCAAATAACTTGGTAAAAATTAAATTTGATCTCTTAAAATTCCAATTTTCTCAATTAAGCCCAAATTAGGCCCCCAAACTTAATTTTTCACCAATTAAGCCCCAAATAAAATTAATTTGACCTATTTGAAGTATAATTAAGTCCTTGCCCTTAATTAAATCCTTCAATTGGACCCGAATTAAATCTTAAACATAATTAAAATTTAATTTGGCCCATGATTAAATCAAATTGGCCTATTAAAAATTCAATTATGTCATTGGGCTTAATTTTTATGCAAATTCGTCCAATAATCATTTAATTTGACCTTGAATTTGCATTTTTTCTTCATTCTTGGGCATAATGGGGTACAATTGGGCCTTAAATTTCCTCCAAAAATTGCAGCTTGATTTCCCGGCCTGCTTTCTCCACGTTGCCATCCTTTATTTTATTTTTTTAATTCTTATTTTGAAATGAATAAATAAATAATAAATTTTTGGGGAATAACCCATAATTGGGTTATGACAAAGGGGATGACCTCCATAAAATGAATAAATAAATAATGAATTTTTGGGGAATAACCCAGAATTGGGTTATGACAAAGGGGATAACCTCCATAAAATGAATTTTAGTTTAGAATTTATAACGACAGAGAAGTTAGTAACGCATTTTGATGGATAAAATAATAAGAAAAATGATAATGTTTCAGAGGAATAAGTGAGGCAATAAAGAATAAATTATAAGAAAGGATAGTACAATGAAAATACATGATTGAAGGTGCAAGCCCCGATTAAAAATAAATGACACTACTTTGAAACGGTAATTAACCTAATAAATAAATAAAGGTGGAAAGTTTAAAATGAATATATTCCAAAATAATAAAATGACCCTAAAGATTTGGAAGGATAATTGATATGATTTATGTGAGGATTGAACAAGAAAATTTAGATTGTTAACGAAAAGCCATGAACTGACCAATTTTACGTTAAAGAGCAGAGCTCTCAATCCAACCATCAGATCGGGATAAATTTCTGCATGAAATCTATTAATATGCTACCTTGGTTTAAGATCTCATCTCAATCGGAATTCAATAAGGACTAGTGATTTAAGTAGAAAAAACGGATGGTTTACTTGAAAAATAAAATAAAATACATAAACGCATAAATGAGGGATGAAATTGTAATTAATGACAAATTTGCCTTTAAAACAGCAAAGAGGCCAACTAGTTAAAAAAAGAAGAAGTTAGAGACAATAAAGAAAATTCAGCTAGAGAGAGAGAAGTGTAGAATTTGGAGGAGCCAATCCAAAAAAGGTTGTATGCTCCGGTGGTCATATCTCCGGCATCAACTGTTCATGCTTATATTTGATATATTGCTCGTCTCACACTCCTCTTCTAACTGAGCAGAGGGATTTGCAATATCACTTTCTATTTGACAGAACTCGCCATTGGAAATATCCTTGAAAACAAAAGGAAACACACCCTGAAGGGCAATTTTGGTCGCCGACCAATTCTTCTCTATTACACCATTGGATCACGTCTATTTTTGAATTTATGGTGCGCTTAGATGTTGTCTTCATTCTGGACGGTGGAGATTGAAAACACACTCTCCAACAAGGTGTTGTTCACGTTGAACAATAGCTCGCTAATTTTCAAGCTAGCTCGGTTTTATTCCGATCTAGGGATATTTAACTGTTGGATCATTCCGAGTTTGAGATATATTGTTCAAGCCTTCCAGATCTATCTTCCGATCATTGGATTAAAAAATACAAGCTAAGGTAGATGACATATTGCTTTTTGATTCTATTGCTAGTTTTGGCAAAATATAATCTATTGCCTTTTGAAATAAATTCAAAAGGCAATACGTCATTCACTTTAGCTTTTATTAACCTGAAAATTAGCGAGCTACTGTTCAACATGAACAACACCTTGCCGGAGCGTGTGTTTCCAATCTCCACTGTCCATAATAAAGACCACATCCGAGCGCACCACATATCCAAAAAGTGACATGATCCAACGGTGGAATGGAACGGAATTTGCCAGCGACCGAAACTGCCCTACAGGGTGCGTTTCCTTTAGTTTCCTATGATATTTCCGATGGCGAGTTATGTCAAACAAAAATTGATATTTCAAATCCCTCCAGTCAGGTAATAGAGGTTTGTGAGATGAGCAATATATCAAAAAATAAGCACGATCATACGGTTGATATCGGAGATATGACAATCAGAGCATACAACCTTTTTTGGGCTGGCTCCTCCAAATTCTACACTTCTCTCTCTCTAGTTGAAACTTCTCTATTGTCTCTCACTTTTTTTTTGTATAGGATTGGTTGGCCTGTTTGCTGTTTTAAAGTCAAATTTTCCATTAATTACAATTTTGTCCCTTATTTATGCCTTTATGTATTTTATTTTATTTTATTTTTCACGTAAACTATCCAGTTTTTCTACTTAAATCGCTAGTCCTTATTGAACTTCGATTGAGATGAGATCTTAAACCAAGATAGGGACATATATTTATAGAATTCATGGAAAATTTTATCCCGGTCTGATAATTGGATTGAGAGCTCTACTCTTTATCGTAAAATTGGTCAATTCATAATGTTTGGTCAACAATCCAAATTTTCTTGTTCAATCCTCACATAAATCATATTAATTATCCTTCTAAACCTTTAGGGTCATTTTATTATTTTGGAATATTTTTTTTAATTTTCCACCTTTATTTATTTATAAGGCTTATTACAGTTTCAAAGTAACGTCAATGATTTTTAATAAGTGCTTGCACCTTCCGTCCTGTCTTTTCATTGCACTATCCTTTCTTATAATTTATTCTTTATTACCTCACTTATTTCTTAGAAACATTTTATCATTTTCCTCATTATTTTATCCATTAAAACATGTTACTAGTTTCTTTGTCGTTATGAATTCTAAAATAAAATTCATTTTATGGAGGTTATTTCCTCTATTATACATCACAATTATTTTTATTATCATCATTTATCTATTATTTCCTATTTTGGTTTCCATCACTCATCGAGATCTCATCGTTTTTAGTCTTACATTTACATGGGGTTACACATTCGCATATTTAAATTTTAAATTTCTAAGGTGTCACATTCTCCTATCTTTCAAGAAATTCCATTCTCAAAATTTAAAATTCCTACTTATACCTGTGAATATTGAGTATTTCTTTCTCATTTTCAATTCCTCCTTTTCGATCTTTTTTTCAATTGTGGATCCTTCCATAAAACATATTTTTCCTTTTTTTTTATGTGCTTCGATCTAAAAGTCCATTTGGTTCAATCCTCAAATCTTTAGCCTTCCCGAATCACTATAAACGGTCGGGGAAGAACTTGAAGATGATTCAATTCTCCTTTCTGTAGAATGGATACAAGGAACACGTCTTGGATTCTATATAAAGGTATAGGTAATGCAATTCAATAAACTATCAACCCAACTCTGGTGATGGTATCAGGGAAACCATTTCACCTTATTTTTCCACTGCTGAAACAAGCCATGCTCCTACTAAACACACTTTTTTTGTTCGTCACTTTATTTCTCATGGACACATAGTATTCCTATATTTACTTCCTAGCTTTATAACGTAACTACACCTCAAACATCATATTTATCTTATCCAATGATTGTTTTTGTTAGTTACACTGTCAATGACATCTCCTTCCCAAATGAAAGTATAAGTAACATGTCAATTATCTTAAATATTGTCCACCCAACTAGTGAAGTATCATGTCAACCACTTGAGTTATCCACCATTCAGATGACCTAGTCTCAATTTCATAACTTTAGTTTGTTATACTGTCAACTAAATATCTATTTACTTGCTAGTATTTGGTATTGTGGCTAACTAATGTATTGGATACTTTCAGGATCCATCATTTAAGTCCGTTACAATTAACATGCTAATTCTCGTCATTGTCATAGTTCCCAATTACATTTATATATAACCATTATTGTTGCTTATTGTTTTTCCTCTTCTTTATCCCAATTCTATGTTTCACTTATTACAATTTAATATCTATGATTTATCTCATCAATTTAGTGTATCAATATAGAAATCCTTATGGTTCCTATAATTTCAGACTTAACTGCTTGTTCATACCATCTTATTTTCATATCCTAATCTTATTTGGAGTTCACTAAGTAACACTCTATATCGGAAATTACTAAACTCCTATATATAGACACTCTTAATGTTAAGTATCAACTCCTGAATCAACATTCATTTACATTTCATCGCCAATGCGTATTAGTTCATTTCATTTTCTAAATTCATCTCTTTTCTAGTTTCCTTATTAACCATGTATTTCCATAATCACATATACGTACATTGCACACTCATGACCTCCTCGTCTACTTTTACATGTAGCTTGCCAATTTATTTATTATTTGGTATGACGATAACTCAGTGTTTTACCTTTAGCCCATAACATTTCGCAACATGTATTATATCCATGTTCATGTGTTAACCATTTACTCTTTCATGTCTACAAAAATAATCACGTTTATGATCCTTAATTCATTCATGCTTTTAGGGTAGATTCTCATAAAGTAATTTAATAGTGCTTTTCATAACCAATTTTCAAGCCTTTACCTCATAACTACAATGCCAATATTAAACTTCTATTGTCCATTTTGTTCTGTACCATGCTAGTATTTCTTTGCATGTTAAGATAAAGTGTTGCCATTTGGGACAATGGCCTAATATGCAGGGTCCTACTGCCAATCTTGACATAATTATTTATTAAGACATTAATTACAAAACAATCTCACTTCTATCCATACGTTATGTCACGAGTTTGAATTGATTTAGCACTTACATTAACACTTGTTTATCCTGAACAATCATACATTCACTCTAGTATTAATTCATATATGGCTTCATCTCATCCATTCATATTTCATCAAGACATTAAACATCATTGTTACATTATCATTTTATTAATATTTTGAATATATTTCATTCATGAATCCTCTAATATCATCTAACATATTATCAAACAATGATTCCACATTTATTATTTGCTATTGGTCTCACAATCACGAGGTAATGACTCATTTTTTTATTTATCGACTTCTTAGTAACCCAATGTCACTTCCTTTAATTACCACGTTTGTGGTAACCAAGCATGTAAATATTTCATGTCTAGTTTATTCTATCGTAAGATACATGATTCATCATATTTTCTATGTTTATAAAGTCTATTGAATTACAACATGTATATATTCCATGTCTAGTTCATTCTATCATAAGATACGTGATTCGTCATACTTTCTATATTTATAAAGTCTACTGAATCACAACCTCTCTCTGATACCAACTGTAACAACTCTGGTTTTCTACATCCTTTTCCACGATACATTAGAAATTGGAAGTGTAATATGATTTTGTTGATAACTTGGGACCTCCCGATATAAGAGAAATTCCACTCCAGTGAAACCTATATAAAAAAAAATTACAATGAAAATTTTCAATGTATCATGAAAAAGGATGTAGAAAACCAGGGTTGTTATAGTAACTATTTTTTAAAAAATAATTAATTCAATTAACCTGTTTATTAATGTGATAGAAGATATTTCTCAAATAATTTTTTTACTTAGAAATGCATTAAGATAATATATATTTTTTTTAAAATATTTTTTATTTCAACATGATCTAAAAAAACCAAAAACACAATTTTAAAATAAATAAAAATTCAATTTTTTAAAAAACACGGCTGAATCATAATGCTAAACTAGGCCTAAATACAAGACTTAGTGAATAACTAGGCATGGTTAATAACTTTACAAATTCGTATGATGAAAACATCATTTACATTCAACTAGTTCATTTATCCGCGCTCTGCCGCGGGCTGAACTATTTGCTGCTGCTGCTGCTGCTGTTGTTACTGTTGTTGTTGCCATGACTATTATCACATTATAACCCCTATTATTATTGTTGTTGTTGTTGCCGCCGCCGCAGTTGTCGTCGTCGTCGTCATCGTCGTTGTTGTTATTATTATTATTATTATTATTATTATTATTATTATTATTATTATTATTATTATTATTAGCTCTATTAGCATTATTACTATCTATTATCATTACTATTATCTATTATCATCACTATTATACCTATTATTATAATTATTACCATTGTTTTAACTATTACAATCACTATTATTATTATTATTATTATTATTATTATTATTACTACTATCATCACTATAATTATTGATGTTTATCATAATAAACTACTACTACTACTACTATCGTAATTATTATTATCATCGTCATTATTATATCTTAATAAATTATCATCATCACCATTATTGTCACTATTATTACCACAATTATTATTATTATTATGATTATCATCATCACCACCACCACCACCACAACCCTGCCAATATTATCATTTGTTGTTATTATTAGCACTAACATTACCATTACCATTACCATCATTATTAATATTATTATTACTATTACTACTACAATCATCATCATTATCATCATCATTAGTGCAACTATTAATGTCATAAAAAACTACTTACTTCACTACAATTATCACTATTATTAACATTATTATTGGTTTCATTATTACTATTATTATTTTAATTTTAATTATTATTACCACTACCACTACCATCATCAACATTTGTTATTTTTATCATTATCATAATTATCACCATCACTATCGTAATAAACTATTATTATTACCACCATTATTAACATTATCATCACTGTTAATAATATTGTTAGTATCATTGTCATTATTACTATCATTAATATTAATATTATTACTATTGTTATCATTATTAAAATGAAAAATCATAAACTTGATATGTGATAAAATTAAAAACTATATAAAAACTTTGATAGAAGGGTAAATGAAACAAATAAAAAATCAAAAGAAGAAGGATTAAACTGAAATACATATTATTACTATTGAAAAAAATCATAAATTTGATTTTAAAGATAAAATTAAAAACTATAAAAACTTTAATAAAAGAACCAAGAAAAAAAAAGAATGGAGATGAAATTGCAAGAAACAAGTAAAATCGATGAGCCATCTAGACAAAATAACCAAAAAAATGGGGACCAAATTCGAGAGATGAAAAACTTATGGAGGATAAAATTGAGAAAACTTTCAAACTTATGGAGGATAAAATTGAGAAAACTTTTTCTAAATAAAACAAGGACTGAATCTAAAAAGAAAAGAAGTTTAAGGGTTGTTGTGTTTTTTCCAATGGGCAACATGAAAACCAAGGCATATGACAAAGAAATGAAGGGAAAAAAAAAATTAAACCGGCGCCAAACTGAATATCATTATCATACATGCGCCAAGAAAACTTTTTCTAAATAAAACAAGGACTGAATCTAAAAAGAAAAGAAGTTTAAGGGTTGTTGTGTTTTTTCCAATGGGCAACATGAAAACCAAGGCATATGACAAAGAAATGAAGGGAAAAAAAAAATTAAACCGGCGCCAAACTGAATATCATTATCATACATGCGCCACCTAGGAAGGAAGAGAAAGCTGAAACGCATCCAATGGCATAACATAACATTTTTTTTTCCACCACCACAGTTATCCACATGTGCCGTCTAATGGTGGTGTGGTGGCTAACGTGTTCTTTTTTTGTCAAGAGATAACATTACTCGAGGACCAAACAACTATTGTTAAAAAACTATTATGAAATGACAAATTGGCCCTGCAAAGATGCTTTAAGAATTTTTCTTTCAAGGGTGATAGAGTTGTCGTAATGCTATAAAAAGAAAGTGAAAAACTAATAATGCCCCTAGTCATAGTTAAGTTAAAAATTGCTTGTAAGATAATAAAGCAAATTTACTGTACAAAAGTTTATGGAAGGAGAAAGATGCCCCTCTGAAGATAAAATGAACCCTATAAAAATACTAATTGACCTTTGCATGCTAATTATAATGGTTTTTTTAAGGATATAAATATAATTTTACTTATAATTCACAGTAATATCTGGTGTTTTTCCAGGTGGATTAGCTTTTTTTTTGTAACAATAATAATAACTAGGTGGCATGCCCGCACGATGCCGCGGGCTTGTGGCATGTTTGTGCATTATCGTGGATTTGTGAAAAAAATCACATAAAAAAAAACTGTTATCATCCACAATATTTTAAAGGAAAAAACTATAAAGCTATATTCTCAACCAGCCCAATATTAAAAAAAAATCGACAAAAACAATTATGAAAAAAAATAAAAAAAAGAAGATGACAATTTTGGAAGAAAAAAAAGCAAAAAGCAAATAATAAAAAAATAGAAAAAAAACATGTGGGGAAAGTTAAAGCTAAATTTTCAACCAGCTCAATATTAAAATCATTTAAGAAAACATTGTAGCAATCTATAGTGTTTATGAGGAAATATACAATTCTAATTCTCAACCAGATCAAAATTAAAAAAATCAACAAATATAATTTTAACAAATATAAAAAAAACAAAAGGAAAAAAAACATGCAGGGAAACACTATAACAATCTATAGTGTTTCATGAGAAAATCTACAGTTGTAATTTTTAACCAGCTTAATATTAAAAGCAATAAAAACGACAAAGACAATTTAAAAAAAAGCATAAAAAAATCATATGGAAAAACACTGTAGCAATCAACGATGTTTTAAGGAAAAAAAGTTAAATTGTCAACCGGCTCAGTATGAAAAAAATAAATTTGACAAAAACATATTTGGAAAAAAGCATCGATTAAAAAAATATATGAGAAAACACTGTAGCAAGACAAAATCATATGGGAAAACACTGTAGCAATCTATAGTGTTTTAAATAAGTACAAAGCTAAATTCTCAATCAGCTTAATATGAAAAAATAAAATCGACAAAGATAATTCTGAAAAAAAATTATTTAATAAAAAACCATGTAGAGAAACACTGTAGCAATCTAGTGTTTTAAAGAAAAAAATTAAAAAACTAAATTTTCAATCAGATCAATAGTAAAAAAATAAAATCAACAAAAATAATTATGAAAAAAATATAAATATAAAGAATAAAGACAATTTTGGGAAAAATTTAAAAAAACAAAAAAAAAACATGGGGAAAGCTAAAGCTAAAGCTAAATTCTCAACCAACTAAAATTGAAAAAATAAATTCAACAAAGATAATTTAAAAAAAAAACATGTGGGAGAAACATTGCAGCCAAACAAAAACCATGTAAGGGAAACACTGTAGCAATCCATGATGTTTTTTTTTTTGAAAAAAGCTACAAAACTAAGTTCTCAAGCAGCTCAATATATATATATATATTTGACAAAGACTATTTTAAAAAAAGAAGAAGTATTTTGGGTAAAAAAAATGAGAAAAAAAACATGTAAAAAAAAGAAACAAAAGCGAACAAAAAAAAAACACGTGGGAAATTATAGTGTTTTAAAGAAAAAAAAATTAAAAAACTAAATTTTCAACCAGCTCAATAATAAAAAAATAAAATCAACAAAAATAATTCTGAAAAAAACAAAACAAAAAAAATGTAAAAAATGACAATTTTGGAAAAAAACAAATAAAAAAATAAAAAAAACATGTGGGGAAAGCTAAAGCTAGATTATCAGTTAGCTCAATATTAAAAAAATAAATTTGATAAATATAATTTTTTTAAAAAAATATGTGGGGAAATATTGCAGCAAAACAAAAACTATATAAGGGAAACACTGTAGCAATCCATATTTTTTTTTAAAAAACCACAAAACTAAATTCTTAACCAACTTAATATAAAAAAAATAAAATCTACAAAGACCATTTTGAAAAAAAAAAATAAATCACAAAAAAAAATGTATGAGAATATTATAACAATTCATAATGTTTTAAAAAAAATTATATAATTAAATTTTCAACCAGTTTAAAATTTTAAAAAATTAACAAAAATAATTTTGAAAAAAATAAAAAAGAAGAAGAAGAAGTCAATTTTGGGTTAAAAAAAGGGAAAAAACATGTTAAAAAAAAGCAAAAAAAAATCAACAAAAATAATTCTGAAAAAGACAAAACAAAAAAAAATATGTAAAAAATGACAATTTTAGAAAAAAACAAATAAAAAAATAAAAAAAACATGTGAGGAAAGTTAAAGTTAGATTATCAACTAGTTCAATATTGAAAAAATAAATTTGATAAAGATAATTTTTTAAAAAAATATATGAGGAAATATTGCAGCAAAATAAAAACTATATAGGGGAAACACTATAGCAATCCATATTTTTTTTAAAAAAATAAAAAGCTAAATTTTTAACCAACTTAATATAAAAAAATAAAATGTACAAAGACTATTTAAAAAAAATAAATAAATCATAAAAAAAACAATGTATGAAAATATTATAATAATTCATAATTTTTTTTTAAATTACATAATTAAATTTTCAACCATCTTAATATTTTAAAAAATTAATAAAGATAATTTTAAAAAAATAAAATAAAAAAGTCAATTTTAGGTAAAAAAAAAAAGAAAAAAAAACATGTAAAAGAAAACCAAAAAAACAACTGCTACAGTAAAAAACGTACGCGTTTTAGAGTATTTGTTAATAATCCTATCACTATCACTCTCATCCTGTATCTTCGCCTTATCAAATAAGTATCAATAACAAAATGTAATATAG
>Ga0325414_1002628_pt1 | contig 18310 bp, 8 predicted proteins | sample PopdelMetagenome_8_FD_206183 | JGI IMG/M metagenome (GOLD analysis project Ga0325414, IMG submission 206183) | Populus deltoides microbial communities from Bellville, Georgia, United States - Leaf-PdKOR-R3 | ecosystem: Host-associated > Plants > Phyllosphere > Phylloplane/Leaf | place: USA... | reverse complement strand
AATAAAAAAATCTTAACTTTAAGGGTATAATTAAAAAAATTAAAAACTTTTAGAATTAGAATGTAAAATTTGTCAAAGATAACCCATATAAAGGGAAGTGTCCATCGAAACAAAATCCAAATGAGAAAATAACAATGATGATAGAGAAGGTATCAATTAAAATTCAAAATGATATATAATTGAGGGTTTTTTTTTTTAAATAGCACAATGACTAAAAAATTTAATTAAAATAGCATAATTAAAAATTTATTTATAAAAATAGCACAAGTCATGCATCTAATTCAATACACGTCCCGTTCAAGTTCAGGATTTCGGGTTTTGACCGGGTCACCAGGTTGTCCTAGTTAATCTCTATTTAAAAAAAAAATCAAAACTACGTCGTTTTAGTAAAAAAAAGTCAACGAGCTGCAACCGGGTTTTTGACCGAGTTTTTTCGAGTCAACCCGTCAGGTCACACCGGGTCATGACATTTTCTATTTTTTCTTCAAATCAGCCTAATTCTAACCCCGGGTCGACTCGCCGGGCCGGATCAGGTTTCAAAATTATGATTTTAGCAATAAGTAGACTGGAAATGTAATTCTCTTTTCAAAGTATAAATCTTTTATGGCCAATAAAAAAATAGGAAAATCCAACGGTAAGGGAACAAACAAGAAGATCCAATTACTAGGTTGGTAATCAGATACAATGCTCAAGAGGAAAAGAAGAAGAAGAAGAAGAAGAAGAAGAAGAGAAATAATGGAGGAGAAGAAAGAAAAAGAAATGGGCTCTCACAATAACCAGAGTAAAAGGGAAGGAAAAAAAGAATAGTGAGATTTCAAGACACAACAAAAACAAATCATTATCACTAAAAAAAAAAGGTCATATTTGAAGCCATTGCTAGAGACCCATGTCTACCATTATAGTTACCCGTCCAACCCCAAGGTTGTCCCATTTTGAAATCTTATACCCAACAATAAAAAAAAGGGAAAAAAAATAAAATGACAAAAGAGTGAGGGACGCAGGCAGCCTACCAAGACCGACCAAACAACTTGTTCTCTTCTCTGTGGCTCAAAAACTTAAAAAATCCCCCCCTTTTAAACTGAGCCTTGGCTCACAAGAAGTACGCTCTCAGTGAATCTAACCAAGAAAAGGGTACTATCAGTGAATCTAGCAGCAAAAATGGCGACTGCGAGAGTGATGTCAGCTGCAACCAACACAACAGTATCCTGCTTGCTCTTTAAAAGACCATTCTTCAGTTTAAATCAAAAAGCTCCCAACTTCAACAACAACCTTCGCTTCAACACCACCACCAAAAGGGTTTCAAAGAGGTTGTTTTCTTGCAAGTCTATTTACAATCCTGATGTTCAAATCAAGGAAGAAGGCCAGCCTGAGACCCTTGATTACCGTGTCTACTTTCTTGACAATTCTGGCAAAAAGGTTATATCTTTCACTTCTCTGAAGTTTCTCTTTTTTATGATATCTGTATTGGTTAGTGATAATACGCGAGGAATGAATGTAATTTGCCAAACCCAGAAGAAAAATCTTTAGAAAACCAGTTCCTGTCTCCAATGGTAATGATTTCAGTGTATGTTTGTGCTTAAAATTATATTTATTTACGAAAATAACAATGCATTGTTCTTTTGATAGTTGAGTTTTGCTCGTGTTAATCAATGCGAGATTTTGGTGCTTTTATGTTTCAGTTTGAGTTCTTGATTTTTTATTTTAGCCATGGCAATCTGAATTTGAAAATTGAAACGAAAGGTTGTTATGGTGGAGATGAGATTCTGTATATGCCATTTTGCATTGAAGACGACTTGTGCAAATCCCGGAGACTGGGTCACCTGTTGGTCCATTAAGAAAACGGGCATGCCACTCCAGTAGAGAGCACCTATGATTTGGGACTTTTTTCAACAATTTAAAACAGTTTTCTTTAGGTTTTTTTGTGTCTGCATATGGGTAATGCAAGTGTTGTTTGGTATTACAGGTTTCGCCCTGGCATGACATACCTTTGCACTTGGGAGATGGGGCTTTCAACTATGTTGTTGAAATACCAAAAGAATCAAGCGCAAAGATGGAGATTGCTACGGATGAGCAATTCACTCCTATTAAGCAAGATACCAAAAAGGGGAAACTAAGATACTATCCGTAAGATTTTCTTGTTGCTTCCTTTATAAATCATTCACTGGTTTCGTACAGATATTTCAATTTGTTCTCAGCACTTGCGCTTTTAGTGTTAGCCCATTGTAGCTCAACATTCGGTTGCATCTCCTCTGCTTACTTCATTGCCTGAGCATATTTTATTGGTTTTGAATTCTTGTTTCTGCCTTATTTTCAGCTACAACATAAACTGGAACTATGGATTGCTTCCACAAACATGGGAAGACCCATCTTTTGCAAATGCCGAAGTTGAAGGAGCATTCGGAGATAATGATCCTGGTATATCAACATTTGTTCTATTTTGATATTTGCCCTTTCTTGCAGATTCTAGCATTTGCTTGTTCCAATTAAGTAGCACTTCAATTTTGTAAAATTGTTGTCTCTGCTTGTAGTTGATGTTGTTGAGATTGGTGAAAGACGGGGAAAGATTGGTGAAATTCTCAAGGTCAAGCCCTTGGCTGCTTTGGCCATGATTGATGAAGGGGAACTTGACTGGAAAATTGTTGCTATCTCTTTGGATGATCCACGAGCATCTCTTGTAAATGATGTTGATGATGTAGAGAAACATTTCCCCGTAAGTCCTCTTCTATTACCAAGCAGCCTTGCAATACCTCACCACAGCCACTTGTCAATTTTGTAAAATCAGTTACAATGAAAAGTAATTGTTCTTTTACCAGCTACTAGAAACATCTCTGATTAGTTAATAATTTGTTTCATAATTTCTCCAAATGCGTACATGTTGGATTTAAGATGGTATTTTTTTTAAGAGGTCATAATTTCAAAGCATTTTCTACTTAAATGGTTAGATCGTATTCAAAAAGGAAAAGGGTATATTTTTGGCCTTTTATTTATTAGCTTAATGAAAGTAAATGATTAAAAAGTTGTAAGCATTGATATACTAAGCTATTGTAATAAGTGGGACAAATGAGTGAAAATATCTGGAATGCTAAGTTGGGGATGTGGAATTCATCGAAGGTGTGGGTTATGTATCACCATCCAATTTTGCTGACATAGCATTAGATGATTAGTGGTATGGTTTTGGAAAAGTTAAGATTGTGATGAAGGTACTTTTTTGATAGAACTTCTGCCTGGACTTTGAATTAACCGGAAAATCATTGTCCTAGAACAAGCAAGGACTTTGATTGAATCTGGAAATGAGAGAATGTGTTATAAATAGAAATAGAAGTACTAAGTATCTGGTGGTTATCTTCAGGGCACTCTCACTGCAATCAGGGACTGGTTCAGAGACTATAAGATCCCTGATGGGAAACCTGCCAACAGGTTTGGTCTTGGCAACAAGGCAGCAAGCAAGGTAATTTATTTATTTATTTTTCAAATAGTACCTTGCCTGTATGTTACAGCTTCGTGGAGTTCTACTTTTGCCTCATTTTCCTCCCTCTCTCCTTATTAATATTGTGTTTTTTTGCTATCATGTGCTGTGGGTGTAGCTAACCGTGCTGTAAAAAGCTATATTATGCAGAAAAGGATTGCATTATCTAGATATGCAATTATCAAAGACATTTGATTTTGTGCACATTGACCTACACAAGCTGATAAATGAATTGAATACCATAACTCTTTAACAATATACGGATATCGATTTTACCCTCAATTGCAATTACCTTAGTCATGGGGCAGAACACCATGCACTGCTTTGTCATTGATTGATGATTGAATAAATTGATAAATATCCTTGTTTTGTTCTGATCCTTTGATAGCCAATTGAAGTTTGGTATAATAATATAGTACAAGATGCCTTAGATTTTTCTTTTTGTCATTTTATGTTTAGTGCTACCTGTTCCATTCTGTAATCTTCCGTATCTACTCTGAATAATGGTTTCCGTGCGATGGATAGGACTATGCTCTCAAGGTCATCACCGAGACCAATGAATCTTGGGCTAAACTCGTCAAGAGATCGATTCCAGCCGGAGGGCTTTCTCTTGTATAAAAGCCACTGGTAGACTAGAGTCGGAGGTGAAAGTATTATTATTGAGATGGAGCTGGAAGTAGTATTGTTTTTGGCATTACTTGCCAGAAATTTTACCTTCTGGCAAGCAAGCCCCGTGTTGTCTCATTACATTGATGATATCAGAACATTTTTTCCTCGTTAACGAGTTTGAATAATCCATTGTTCCTCTGCAACTTGTTTGTGTTTTAATCGTGAGACTGAGATTACATTTCTGGTACACAAGCAAAAACTGCTTGCATTCCTGTTACTATGGTCATGTTTATACAAGATGGTGGTTGGGATACAGTCCTCATGTTATCACCCTTCAATTTCGAAATAGCAAACGCTAGACATAACCTTTCCTGCACCATATAATTAGAGATTTCCTTTCATTTTTATGTTGGTGAATGACTGGTAACCCTCTCAGGCAATCCCACTACCTCCAACATTGTTTGGGATGCGCCAAGTTTAGGATTGTCCATTGAACTGTACCAGCCCTCATATGCGTCCATCCACTGTCAGTAGGGTTGGAATATGCGACAAATGGGGTGGATGGAAATTTTCAGTGCAAAAGGAGTCAAGGGGATTGGAGTTTCATTAAGCCTCCATCTATCATAAATAATGTTGTTACACTGGCAATTGATTGATCAGTGATGATAAACTTAGTGGATGTGCTTGGTTGTCAAGTTTTAATGTAATTTATCCAGAATCGATTGAAATAACTATATAACCAAAGTAATAAGTTCTTTTTGATTCTCCCATTTGATCAAAGTAGAATCCATTCAAAACCTTACGTATACAAGTAGTTGTCATTACATGATCTCTGGCACGACATATGCACATATTGTACCCCTTCGGTCACATATTACAATTGTTGAAAACAACGAAGGAAACGTGAAAGGAAAGAACTGCAAACCACGCAGCCATCCTAGCACCAGCAGCTGCGTTCAAGTGCTTCTTCAAACCTCTTTTCCATGTCAGAATCATTAGCAGGTGAAGAAGGACCAGCCATGAATGACTCTTTGCCCAGAGATCTCCCTTTGAAGATTGGACTGTCTTGTTGAACCCATTTCATTGCAGAGAACGTAGCCACAGAAAAAGAAGTAGCTGAGGGTGTTGAGGTAGGAAGAGATGACGGAGACGTTGATTTGTTATGGTAGGGAAGTAGGAGCATCGAAGCTGTAGGAGCCATGATGAAAAGAAAATGCAGACAAAATAGGATATTGAAAGACTTCTATAGAGAATAGCATAAGGTTGGTTTACCTAAAACAGGCAAAGAAAAACTGTGGGTCTTAAATGAAAACGATGAACCAAAATTATATATACATAGAAAAAACGACTACTTTACTTTCCACTTTGCTGAGCAGCGTGACCGAAGTCGCTGAGATTTTCTTCTGGTAATAAAAATCTTGTTGTGGTTATCCCTTTTTTTAGTCGCTACTGTGTTTTCAATTAAATTAATGTTTTTTTAATATTTTTTATGATTTTAATACTGATATAAAAAATAAAATAAAAATATTTAAAAATATTTTTAAACAAAAATTATTTTTAAAAAATATATTACACTACTATATCAAACACGCAATTAAACTTATTAATATCGTGGTTAAAACTATGTTTTGCATTAATCATTTATGGGCTCTTTGAGATAACCTTTATTTATAGTTGTTTTTAAAAGTGATTTTAATTTATAAATTAATATTTTTTTTAATGTTTTTTGATAATTTTGATATGATGATATTAAAAATAAATAAAAAATCTGGTTTTATTTTTATATATTTTAAATAAAAAATTATTTTAAAAAATACATACTATAATTTGAAAAAGCATCTAATCCTTATTTGATTAAATATTATCTATTATGATTCACATGAATTCTATTAAAACTTCTATATTTAATATTTATTAAGAAAAAACTATAATTTATAAAAAAAACTTAAATATGTTTTTTTTTTTTGTCAAATTAACAACCGCAAAAACGAGGGTGAGCTCAGCTGGGCTTATCCAAATTCCAAAGGATTCGCTGTTCGAGAAAGTGGTCGAGCATGAGAAAGCACGTGGAAGTTGACGATGGACGAGGATTTTCCCATGGCGAAGGCACGCCTCATTGAAGAGCAACGAGTAACGCTAGGAGTACTGCATTTTGTAATCATTTCGATTTTTTTCAAATGATAGAAATATTGATCTTATTACTAATCAAGGTAAGATTTACCACTACTGGATTATATAATATGTATCATAGATTAACATATCAGTAGCAGTAAAATAGATGATAAGAAACAACATCTGACATCGTTCAGTCGTGGAGATTATCCAGTGGGATATGTACATCACCTGGACATGACGTTCTTGCTTATTTTGAATGACATTTCCGACATTAAACTTGAATTTGTAAGAATTTTGGCGTGTACATAATGCTTATTCCTTGGATTAATGTCAACAGAATTATTTGGGGGCAAAATTACAGAATAACTTGGATAAATTTATTAAGGAAAAACACATGACAAAATGTAGCTGATAATGAATTCCAATCCGCTGTAGGAAGATTTTATACACCAGAAAAACTTGGGCTTGCGAGTGGACATGCCCTAGAATTGTGCAGAAAACAAACGAATGCTATATACATTTTCGGTGAAAACTTTATGGTTCTGCCAAAGTTTCTGCTGCTCCTGCTGCCTTCCCATCAAGCAAAGGCATTGTGTTAGACCTGTCAGCTGTAGTCACTTGAGGATGCTCACTTTCTTCATCAAATCTATCCACACCGTGTAGAAATATACCTGCCGTAGGGCAAATGATGAATCAAATATAATTATGCTATACAACTGAGGAATAACTACGAAAAATTACCTATAAACCATATCACAGCTGCTGGAAACAAAATGGACGTCAGAATAAGAGCAGTCTTCCTCCAGTTGTCAATATGATCCTGAAACATATATCCACAGTAGAGGAACTTGAAAAATTGCCTATGCACGCATAAGAGAAAAATATCAATCTAATCTTAAAAAATGTGGATGGGTAAACTTTATCATTTGAAGTGGGGAAGACATATACTGTGATCATCAGGTGATACCGTGATAGTTGGATAACCTAAAAATTCAAAAGAACTCTCTCTCTCTCTCTCTCTCTCTCTGTTTAGTTCCAAAATAAAACAGCCTCATAGATCCAATTTATGAAGGAAGACCCACTCCACACAAAATCCATCTGTGACCTTTATAGGTCTGCATGACATTCTGCCAAACATATTCAGAATGCTGCAGATGATACATAATTCTATTCACTTATGTTATCTTCATTGCCATTCTTCTGTTATTGAATTATTCTGTACTTTGAAAATATGCACAGGAAAGAAATAAGATTATGCCTCCCTTTTTCTTTAAGATTCATGCCTCATTTTTGAAGAAAAAACAGGTGTTTTATTTTTTTTTCTGAACAAAAAACAAAAGTTCAGCTAAGGCATGCTATGAAAGCTATGAAGGCAAACCTGGAGAACACCAACAAGTGGTGAGGAAGGCACATCTCCAAAGATGTGAATTGCAACGGTGGACATAGCCATAGATATTGGTCTCAAACTTGGTTTAACACAATGAAGACATACATAATTTACAGGAGCCTGAAAATAAACACAAATATTTAGTAGAGAGAAAAAAAAAACGTGCTCTATAAATGCTAAAAGTGTAACAGATGCTAATAGCAAATTTTAATACCTGAGTTGCAAAGACAAGTAGTTCACCAATAGCGAAAAAAGCAAGGAAGGCATACATGTTCTTAAAACAGAAGGCACTGAAGCAAAATATTGCCCCAACAAATGTAACTGCTGAAAGAAGCTGCAACGAGTTCAACAATTTTAGAGACAAAGGCTAATTCAAGGGAATATTCAAATAGCCCAAAGCCATTTAGAAAATTCTGCAACTCAATATACCAAATTAGAAACGCTGTATCATTTTATGCAAAAAGCCATTGAACCTAACCTTTCGATACAGTCACCCTTCTTGTGAGGTATTTGAAATAGCAGAAATTATCATGGTAAAGTCAAATTAAAGCTAAACAAGTTCCTGTAAAAGAGTATGTTTCTGAAACCAAAAATCTTGGCTTACTAGTTAAACTGTTCAAGCCATACAGTAAGCCAGATGACAGCTCAGCTGACCAGTCTAGCAAATTCATAAACTAACTCTAAGGACTACAATCCAACCTCAACCATCTCCTAAAGGTCAGAGACAGCCTCACAAGTAAAGCAAGCTGTTCAGTGGACCCATGAGAAGAATTTAAATTTGAGATTGAGAAGCAAGCTTATGCTACCGCTTCAATCAGCTATAAAATACTGACATATTTGTTCTCCTGAATATCATTTATGACCATCCAATTAAAATTATGTATATTGAAAATACTAGATAAACAAGAGGGATAAGGTGAGAAAAGGAGTTCGATAGAAAAAATATAAAGAAAAACTGAAGAGATGTAGAACACCATTTAGCAATTAAACTAGGTTGGCCTGTTTGGAATTGTGGCAGCGGTTGCGGTTCAAAGTGCTTTTCGCTTAAAAATGCATCAAAATGATATTTTTTTTATTTTTTAAAAATCATTTTTGAGATCAGTATATTAAAACAATCTGAAAATATATATAAAAAAATTTTAGCAAAAAAAAAAAAATCGCATTCCCAAACGGACTATTAGTACCCATGTGTTGCAGCGTGCAAGTTTATAAAATCTATTTAATATTTTAATTAATTTAAAAATTTAAATCAATGAAATTACAATAAATTAACATTAATTGTGGAATATTTTTAATTGAATATGTATTTTGTAATATTTAATATAACATGTTTTTATTTTTGAGTTTAAATATACATTACGAATATATTTATTTTAATAAATGAAAAAAAAAACATGCAATCAATTATCTATATCACCTGATAAAACCTAATTAAATGAATCAATAATCAGAAAAAGACAAGAATTGACAAGAAATGTTGCTTGAACAATCTATGTTGAAAGGGTGGTTAATCTTAATCATTGAGTCCATAACCATTGATTACGAAAATCCCATTATGATAGTAACTTTTTTTTTTTTTTAATTATGCATCAACAAAATTCAGAATATCAATTTTTATTATCAATTTTTAAGTGATGCATAATTAGCCAAATATAATATAAACTAAAAGATGATAAATTATAAATTATCAAATCTTTATTACTTAGACTTGTTCTTCCTCTATGTGTTAATCTACAATTAATGCTGATATATTTTTTTTTAAAAAAAGATTGATGTTATATTTAGTGTTAATTATCATTGATTTTTTTTTAAAATATGCATCTTAGATTAATCAATTATCAATTATAACGATAATAAGTATTGTAAAAAAAGTGGTATTTAATCATTTTTTTATGAGGTTGCATGAAGAATCATTATTTGTTTTTATAATAATGAATATTTTTTTGTGAGGTTGTATGAAAAGTACAAAAATAATCATTAACTATTTGTGGAACATTTTGAGAAAATAATAAATAATGAAAAAAGAAAAGTAAAAAAAAATATATATATAAAATCCTTATCATTTATTTCTTTTTCTAAATGTTAATCGATGGTCAGTGCTAATTTTTTTTCGAATAATAAAACATTTGTTATATGATCTTAAATTTATTAATTATCAATTATATAACTTCTATTATCGTCAAAAAAATTTAACAATTAATCATTAGTATTTTATAAAGTTGCATGAAGAATAATTATTTTTTACAACAATGATTATTTGTTATACTAATTTTGAACAAATAATAATAAAAACATCAAATTCATGGAAAATAATCATTATTTTTTTCATGTGGTTGTATGAAAAAAAAAAAATTATTTAGTGAGAATTGATATCGAGCAAATAATAGAAAAATAAATATTGAAAAAAATAAAAGGAAATGAAAGAAAAAAAAGAACAAAGGTGGGCCAAGTGCATAGCAGGCCCAAGCTTTGTTATCTTTAAAAAAATTTCAAATAAAAAAACCAGACACTACGTTGTTTGCAAGTGACGCGTCATGTGCCAGCCACCACTAAAACTCCAACCTCCAACATCCATTTTTTAGCCGGATAAAAGCACTTTAGAATCATCCTAAATACATGTAAGAAACTATTTTGAATCTTAAAACACATTCTAATGCATCCTAGAAATCCAGAAACCAAACCTTACTCTCTCTTGCCTTCTCTCCTCTCTCTCTCAATATTCAGGAACCTTATTGTAATACAAATTAAGTTCAGGGACCATTTCATATAATCTTTTAACTTATGATTGAAGTTAAAAAAAAAAGGTAGATGATTTCCAAAAAATCACGTATAATTTTTGGCAAAATATCTTCGTTTCAAAGCAAAAAAAGCCTAAAACGAAGTTGTTGTAGGGGCTTAGATACAGTGACACCATATTTAGTTTAAGCTTCTTTATAATAAGACAAAACAGTGAATATTCCATAATTTTCAGCATAGCAGCTCAAGTTGTAAGAAAATTGCCCAAGGCTCTAATCTTAGAAAATTCCTTTTATACGCAAGAATACATACCTTAAAAGCATTGGAAATTGTGGAATTGATGAAATCCAGAACATAACCCCCTCCTATTGTGCCAACTATACCACAGACTATGGTAACCCCTCCAAATATCATATCTGCATTGCTCTGCAAAAAGACCATGATTTCAAATAGAATAGATTATAACTCTCACTCTCAACTTTTTCTGATAGTTTAGGTTCAAAAGCCTTTACTATGAAGGTAATGCAAGATTGAAGGAAAAAAAGAATTTAAAGCAATGGTAAGTGCTATCATTGCTTTTATACTTGGTGTCATAGCCACATCAAATCTGGAGCTTACCATATTATAAATGTTATAACCTGCTTTAGGCCCCCAATATGAATATGCACCGATGACGAAATTGTATGCTATGTAACCTAACAAAAAAGTCAGGTACAGTTCAGGAAATCAGTTTGCAGAGATGTAGCAAAGCAGCATGATTTCAGAGATGGTAAAATTGCAGATGTTCTGGAAAAAACTCATAAAGAGCAAATTCCAGAAACTAGGTGACAGTTGGATTATCAAGGCAATCATTGAACTAAATAAGACCAGAAAAGACAGCTAAGAGCACATGAAATTAGTTTTAACCTTGATATTGTGGTCTGCGTAAAGAAAAGACAAGCTGAAATGTTGGTGGTTAACATAAAGTAGTGTGAGAAAGAGTACCTAAAACATTCACTACATAAACCTTCTCAAGCAAAAGCACTTTCATGTCCATCATAAATCTAGAGAATTGCTTCAAATCAATGAATGCACAATTTGACCTGCAACAAATTTAAATCCAATAAATCACCAACATATCCCAACTCTGAGTGTGCATGCACATGCATAATGGTGTATAACCAAATTTAAATCGAAAACATAAGCAATATATCTATTACAATATGCTATCTATACAACACGTCATAAGCTAAGGACAATTAAGCTCACTTGGAAGATTTCATTGAGCCTTTGACAACAGAAACGCCCGCATCTGTGTTCAGCATGTAAACCCAGTCAATGGAAAACGAGAAAAAAAATCTTTTATTTATAGGAAACTAAATAACAGAATACAGAGGCACATTTTGCTGATGTAGCCAACTTCATATAACAGTAAGTTGACTGTAGTAAAAAAATTCCAAAAGAAAAGGCCTTCAAAAAGAAATAATGATATATCAGTCCTCTCGAACTTCTGCCATGCAACTTTAGATAGTCAAGTATACGGCTGTACTTGGATGCCTAAGGGGATACAAAACTTAGAAATTTCCATACATCCTATTATTCCTTTTTGAACATCACTGGACAGATTTTCATCTATTCTGTTCTTCCTTTCTGAATCCATGGTTGTCGATCTCGAGCAAGTATTCAGAAACCTCATTCAATTGCATTTCATTAGATTCACTATTTTCATGTGAGAGTTCAAGGAATCAAGTGGAAGTGAGCAGATGAGATGGCTTCTCTTCAAATTTTGACTTATTTATTCATCTATTCATAATTAGAGAACATATAGATTTTACAAAATAATGAGATTCCATATTATCATTACACACAGCACCTTGAACTTCCAAGGCAGCAGTCTCTATGGATGTCAGCGCTTTTTTAGATTCAGCAGGAGCAAAACCTGTATCATTAATTGTTTAGAAACAGCTGGAATTGTCTTTAGCTCAAAAAACCAAGATGTAACAAGCTTTCACCTTTCAACTGCAAAGGTTTCATAACAAAACCTAAAACAGCAAATGGAAGCATCAAAATTGCCTCTCCATAGAAAGCGAAGCGCCAATTGAAATGACCACCAATCTATTTAAGAATAAAAAGACAAATGTTATTTAGTAACCGCAAGTGTTGACAGTTCTAAAGGAGATGGCATATGCTGTAAATTTTTAAAATATACTAAGAGCTGGTCCTTTCTCAGACAGTAATTATAATATTATTCTACATATGTAAGCAAGATTTTCTTTGACGAAAAGGACCTTGACAATCGTATAATAAGCTTACCAATCCACCATATACATAGCCAAGAGCATATCCAGTTGGTATACACATGTAAAATATTCCAAGCCATAAGGTTTTCTGACACAAACAACAGGGTTAGCGCAGATAAAAGTTGATGAAATATAAGAGCACAAAAAAGAAATATATTATACATCATACATAACAATAAAACAAAACCCACTTCCATTGTTGCGAGAGGATATTTAAACGTTAGTTTTAAGTGTTATTTTCATTCCAGTCCCAATATTTTTTGAGTATTTTATGTTCCAATCCCTATATTTTCTTTGCATCACGTTTCACTCCCTGGCTCCATTGGTTGAGAGAGAGAGAGAGGAGGAGATGAGAACCAATTTTGGACATGGGATCTGATAATCTTGGTGTCAAATGTATTCAGTTTGATGAGGGTATTTGTTGAAGGTGGTGTTAAGTCCGGAAAGAAAAGATTGGAAGCTGGATAAATAATTATGTTTTTAATTTGATCTGGTTTATTTATGGGTTTTTCGTGAGCTGTTTAGGGTGAAAATGAATTCGTAGAGGTTGCTAGAATGTTTTTGAGGTGTTTAGATGGAAAAAACATCGAGAAAACTGGGTCTGAGGGACCAGGCCTAAGTGCAAGGATTTGGTTCCCTGGCTAGCCCTTTTTTTGTTTTATTCATTTTTTTCTAATTTTCCAAAATTATTTTTATTCATAACTTTCCTAATAAAACCTTATAAAAAAAATATTTATTTTGATTTTTTCCCTTTTTCACTTACAAGTAATTATATTGAAATTCTATTTTACAATCCAAATATATTGAACTACTTATTTTGAGTTTGGGTTTAAATTTGATACAATAAAATATTGAAAGAAATATATAAATATGTCACAATTACAAGTAAAATGAAACCTATTAATAATAATAAATATTCAATAAAATATTTTTAGTGAAACAATATGAGTACAAAAATTTGGATAAGAAATTAAAGCAGTAATTTTTTTAAAGACAGTTTTCCTAAAATACAAGTAACCAAAGAATAAAAAACCTTTTACTGCCATCAATTTTGTAATTTATGATTTATCGATCTAATGTGCTATTCATTCAATCCTTTTGTACAAAATCAAAATTTGTCAAACTTAATTTCAATTCCTTTTAATTTTGTACTTGTTAAATATTGAAAAACAAGCTAACACTAAAACCGTTTTATCACAATTCACCACTCAATGAGAAATTTTATGCTGTTGAAGAAATAACTAGTGGCATCTTATTAGCTAGTCCTTCGATCCACTTTTAAAAAAAATAGATACAAGTACAAGAGCGATATCTTAGGTAGGGATATTCTAATCGCTTTTGATGGGTCATGAGTTTCATTTTCTCTTTCCTTTTTGTGTCTGTCTCTTTCTTCAAGATGAGCTTAGGATGTAATTAATAAGATGTCACTAGTTACTCCCTGAGCACCTAATAAACTTAACATATATAATTTAAAAATTATTTAATGTCCACAAAACACACATTAATAATTTTTTTAAGAAGGCATTATAATAAAAGTTTGAATAACCAATAATCTATCAACATAGAATTCATAATTTAACAAATAATTTTGTGCCCATGCAAAAACAAATAAAGAAAAACTCAAAGCACTGCTTTTGACCTGTCCTTTGCCAAAAGTGACCTGACTTCACAGCCTCGTGTATAATAAAATTAAGGTATTCTATTTACTTCTTGTTGAACTTAATTTTGAGTTAATTTCAATTATAATGAGAGTTGGCAAAAAAAAATTAAAACATATTTTATAAGTGGACCCAAGACAATGTACCAACTTCTTGCTAGCGTCTAACCAAATTAGAAGACATGACAACACTAGCAATGTCACAGTTTTCCAGCATATATGTATAACAGATCGAGCTCAGACATTTTAGATAACAATTCAGCAGATGAAATTAATACAAATAAAAATAAACACCAATCAAACAAATTTGGCATGATCAAATGAAAGGAAACAAAACCTTAGCAACAGGGGCATTATCATCGATAAATGGGGCTGCCAGACTTATAAATGAAGCCTCTCCGACACCAACTAGCCTAGAAAAACAATCATAACTAGTGTCCATCATATAACAGCTTATTATTGACATATGCAAAAACCTTTATTTCCTTACCAAAGGACAGAAAAAAAAATTTGCTTAATTGTTTAGTGAAACAATACAAAGAAGAGCACAAGATAGATAATGTACTTACATGCGGCAAATTGTAATGGTCCAGAAATTAAATGAAAAACCACACCCAACTACTGCAATTGTCCATACTGATAATCCAACTCCAATGAGCCTAAATGGGTTGACGCTGCAATTTTTCATGCATGCATAAGGACTCAATCAAAAAGTAAATCCATGAGAATTAAATCATAATCTAACTTCTGTGCCAAAAATTATAGAGAGAAAAAGAAGTCAAATATTCTTTCTGTGATTGCCAATTAAAACAGCGCTGCATAAATGCAAGGAAATTTCTCCATTACATCTTATCAAGAAACAAGACAACTGAACTACACACACTACCTACTTGACAGCAAAAGGCTAAACTGGTACTTTGGTGCCACAAATGATAGTTCCAAACCCATTGAAGCCCTAGAGGAACTTATTTTTGTGTGTTTTATGCATATCTAGTTCTAAGGAGATGACTGTTGGGAGATCCTTCAATTGACGAAAAAGATATTTTTGGCAAAACAAAATTTACCAACTTAAATGAAACATGCACTTGCAACTTGACAAACAACTTTTGTTGCAATATTTCTTGATACAACTCTTTCACGAAATCTAAATATAACATTCTGGACTTGTACACAAAACTACCAGGGAAGACACCTTCATTAAATGAGAAAGGTTAAACATTGCATAATTGTTGCCTCATAGGCATTGGTGCTTATGAACATTGAACAATAGGGATACCATTCCTAACTTGTATGTCCCATGGTATGATGATTGCTTTTCCTAACTGCCATTCAGAACCTTTCATCAGCATTTTAGAACCAAAAGCGTATCCTTACGTGCATTTTACTCACGGACATGATTTTTATGGTTATCATTTCAATTAAATGTTATAATTGATCACATTTTTGTTTAAAATTTAGCAACCTTTAATGGCTATTTATTTTCTGCCCCATCCATCTCCCTAGCATTATGTCTATAAAAACTCACTTGCAACAATAGCAATTCATCAGAAGTTAAGATGAAAGAACTGGAAGCTCATTACCTCTTTGCTAATGATGCAAATATTGGGCAAGCCACGAGAAGTCCAACCATGAAAGCTGAGGACAAAACTCCATCTTCGAAATTGCTCAGGTTAAAATCCCCCCTGTGAAAACAAAGGAACCAGAATTATTCAGAATGTATTTTTTTCCTGCAAAATAGCAGCTACGCTTGCTATATCTCATCAACTGTAAGCTCCAGGTTAGGTAAGAACAAACACGTTGTATTTAAGCAATAAAGCAGAATGTATTGCAGTTTGACACCTCAGCCACTTGACGGCAGGCGTGAAAGGACACGATTTAGAATCTAGTTTCTCTGTCTCTAAAATTTTCATCTTGCAGGTTAACAAGGAACAAATTTAGCCATACTTGTCCTGTTACTAATACTTTTACCTTAATGGTTCTATACAAAATGCAAATATAGTTATAAGATGCTTACACATGTGTTACCTTAAAGGATCTTTACTTTGGGGGGAAGGACAACCACTTTCTTTATTGAAGCAAAAAATAATGGAATGCTAACATTTTAAGAAAACCTACAATGTCCAACCTGTTTCTATTAGAGAGCAAATTTAAAATTGAAAATTAGCAGATATGTAAAATTAGCACTTCTTCCCCTAAGAACAATGAAGGAAATAGTGGCCACTAGCCCATTACCATATTCCTCCAAAAACAAATCTTATATTGGGCTCGAATGAAAGTGTCCCAGTAAATCTTACTGTATTCCACTGCCGAATGTGCATGTACCACTTTTTGAGCAGGTTCTACGACTCCCATTGACACCATTGCTTGCAATGGCTCCTCTATCCACATAATTGATCAAGTTGATCACACAAAAGATAACTAGCAGCCTGCAAGCACAAGGTTGCAGAGTTTACAAGGTCTATTGTAGTAACTAGAAAGCACAAAACTTCAGATATGGTTAACAAAATTTGCAATATATCCCGGATCAAGTTTCCCCCAATCTTGGGACGATCACACAGAATTAGGTTAAAAAACACAATCAAATAGCAATGCCCTCAAACCAGTAACCTGTCAGGGGGGAGGACGGGACAGAAAAGAAATAGTCATGGGACATTAACATATCAATAGCTAAGACAAAAGGGGGGAAATCAATAGCTGCCACGGATTTTTAGCAAGACTTTCCCGGAAATCAATAGCATAATTTGCCAATATTTTCCTCGCGATGTATGAAAAACCTAAATAGACATCACCTTAACAACCAGAAAACCCTAATTCAATTGAATATCCAAAAAAGCAATACTATCACAAAAACCTCAAAATCAGTCTTTAAAGCCCAAAATATTCCATCATTCATTCATGCATCCAAAATATGCATGTATATATTTGTACCTAAAAAGAAGAGGTTTTTTCTAATCTTATTCTAAATAGCCAAGAAAACCCAGAACCAAAAACCGAAACTAAAAATGCCTGTTCAGGCCCCAACGTTCAAAACCCACAAAAAAATACCTTTTTGGAGTGAACCATGAAGGGGCAGGAGGTGATAATGCAGTAGAACTTCTTGCCATCTCTATGACCACTGTTGATGGGTTTGGGTTTTCCTCGGATGACACTTTTGCTCCTTTGACTTCATCTTCTTGTGCCATAAAACTAAACTAATATAATAAGGTGAAGCTGAATGGCACGCAACGCAAGTTTTGTTTTTCCTGACACTGACTAGAACACGAACGCACTCAGTTGATAATTGACCTAAAAGTTCGAAGAAATTACCTCCCCTGCCAGGCTGCCAACGTTTTTGTTCCTTAACACGAAATCATTTTTTCGTGTCAAGAAAACCTAAGAAAAAAAAAGAAAAAAAGTACAGAGGTAGAGTTTACTTTAATCCCCGTGTCCCTCTCACTCTTAAATTCTTTCTGTCAAAGCTCGATACACGCTGTGTTTTCTTTCTTCTATTGGGCTTTTGGCAAATGAAGTTGCCTTTGCTCTCTACGTAATAGCGGAGGCCTGTGGTGATTTTTTATTGGATTTGATTTTTATTAAAATAAAAAATAATTAAATAAATTTTTTTAAAAAAAACCGAAATTAATTTAAATCAACTATTTTAGTTCAGTTTTTTAGAAAAAAAACTAGTTTGACTCTATTTTTTTAGTTTTATTTTGTTTTTTTATTTAGCACGGTTTTTTCCGATTAGGGTCAGTTTAGATTCGGTTCAGTTTTTTGATTTCAGACTTATAAAACCAAAACCGAACCGATTGATTTTTTTAAATTATAATCAGTTTAATTATTTTTTTTTACAGTTTGATTTTTTAAATTTTTTTAGTTTAATTAATTTTTCAGTTTTTTTTCTCAATTTGGCTTCCAACGATAGAAAATAGCAAGATTTTTTTTCCTGTTAAATCGAAAAAGAATCAGGAATCTGTTAATTTCTCGCTTTTTTCGAGTTTGGGTTGGGATCATCTGTGTCTGCTTTTTCCTGTACCAGGTTTTTTCGTTGCGAGAGATGTTGACAAGTAATAAATAGGGGA
>Ga0325414_1002627_pt1 | contig 18324 bp, 11 predicted proteins | sample PopdelMetagenome_8_FD_206183 | JGI IMG/M metagenome (GOLD analysis project Ga0325414, IMG submission 206183) | Populus deltoides microbial communities from Bellville, Georgia, United States - Leaf-PdKOR-R3 | ecosystem: Host-associated > Plants > Phyllosphere > Phylloplane/Leaf | place: USA... | reverse complement strand
CGGGATTTGCAATAAATTGTCTTAAATAACTGTGACTACAACTGACTTCGAATGAATCAATTGCAGGTGTGCACTTGTTAGAGGAATCCAAACTGGTACACATTTAGCCACAAAAAGGGGACATGGCCCTTGCGATTAATGAATCCGAAGCTGATTCTTGGAGTGCTGAAACCGACTCGAGCCCTATTTGTTCATCCTATATAATTTAATATACTCTGCATATCATATATACTTCATCGCTCTCACTCCTGTCAATTTCCTTCGAATAATGTGTTTTAGTGCTTCAGATTCGGACCGCATTGCACCCACAAAGGACGTGGTTAAAGTTTTTGCAAGCATTCTTTCGAGGCCTAACAACATGAACCTAATCAGTGCACCTGCTTTATGATCAATTTAATTGGTTCCAAGTCACCATTAACGCTGATGTGTTTTTAAATTAATTAAGTTGAAAACGTGAAAGCTATTAGTTGGAGCAGGTAACTTTTTTCTGGAAAAAAAAAATAACTATTAAGTTGTCTTTTTCATTTTCTTTCGGGAAAGTGTAATCCAAGAAGAACGAAGTAATTAGAGTTAAAACAGGAGACCAAGAGAAGACAACAGCACATGGGACTGAGAATAATCAATGGTCTATAACACCATTAGCATTAAAAAATTTAATAATCAGCCTATTAATGTTGGGTGGCACCAAGGAATCCTCATCTTTTCTATTGAAGTTGATGGAAGAGGATTTTTATAGTCCTTGGTTAATTTATTTTGGAATTGTTTTTCAACTTTTATCTGTTTCGTTTATAATTAAATATGGATAATAACTGCAGCTTCACCTGATTTTTCAAATTAAAAATATTATTTTAATTATTTTTTATGAAACATACGTACGATAATTACAATAATGTAGCCATGCTCGCATTTCTAAACGGAGCATTAATATGTTTATATTTTACTTTTCAATCACCAGAGAGAGATTAAATAGACTTCCATGTTCTTTGGAGATTAGTATTTACTTTTTTTTTTTTTTTTTTTTATCATGCTGATAGCATTTTCTAGCAACCGGAATGCCATGGCGTCACTCTCTCCTCTCCCTTTGGGCTAATTAATTTTAGATGGCCCTTCTTGTGGCATGGTATCATGAATAATTATAGACCGTCTTGCTTAATCATTTTTGGATGTGATTAACCTATGATTGTAATAATGTAAAGATCTAGCATAAATAAACATGAATGGAACATTATATATGATGTCATTGACAAAAATATAATCACAGAGGAATAGTGGTGCATTTCTCACGTGGCAGATCATTAAGTGGTTGGAGGAGCTTTTTCGTATTTATATTGTAATTCTCCAAGCTCATGAATCCCATAATTCAAATAATGTCTAGCTAGTGGCTAAGTGGACCTCGTCGGAAAAAAGCTTGTTTTTGTCACCAAAATGCTATCATTATTTCTATGAGGTCAGTCTCCATAGTGTCAAAAGCCAACACTAGTAAAATTCAGTGGGCTTACGCAGAAACAATTCATTCCTAAAGCAAAGATTTTATCAAACTTTTATGGCATGAAGTTGCAATATTAGTTGAAAATCACAAGCATTTCACTAATTATTGTTGTGTCTAATAAAGGAAATTGAGCGGTGCCATGGCGGATTCCAACAACGGGGAGACCCTTGGGTTTGGGAAGTCATGATGATGGTGTTTCCACGCCAAGTGAGCCAACAATTCTTGCATGGAATTCTGTCTGTTTTGGTGCAAGGCAAGAGGGGGGGACCGAGAAGCGATGATTTATGGATTAATGTGATGATGATTCAAACGCGCATTCCGCCATTTTTACTGTAGAGATGAACTGGATGGTGGCTAACATGTTCTGTGCTCGTGGGAAGATGGGGGTAGTAGACTTCCCACTAGCCTGTAAAGAATCTCTTACACACACACACACACACAAATGGAATCGACTGCCTAACATGATTCCTAGCCCCCAATTTGTTGGGATTCTTTAATTCTTATTCAGTTAATAAACAAGGATTCTTGGAGTGAAGATTTCTCATTCTTTGATGGATTCTTCCAATGTTTTCTTCGTTCCTTGTCACTCATCGTTTTTTTTATAGATCGCAGCCCCACTTGATTTATTTAAGAATCCCAAAATCCGTCGGCACCATTATCCATTAATTAGATCCAATTTCTTTTACCTAAAACAGAATCGTTATCTTTATGTTCTATAAGAACATGTGAGGCATTATTACTCTCGATATTCATCGTCAACAGCAACCACTGTCAATAAGCTTTCTTTGTCTAGCTCAAATCCGACTGTTCAAAATGAATAACGTGGCACGATTTTAGCGATGAAGAGTCACCCAACAAGTATGAGGGGACTTCTGCTTACTTTTGGCATTTTGCTAACAAAATTCTCTCACATCTCTTCCATTCTCACACCATATTTATAATTCTTATAATTTCATCTGTTCTTTACTGACGCCTTATACCTTATTAGTATTGTCTGCACTTTCTTCCATGTTGCTCACTACTTACATCCATTTCACTTAAATAATATACCTTTGCTTTCACGAATCATAATACTAGATCTTCATATCTTAATTAACCGATGCACCAACTTGTTGTTTACGGATCATCTTAAAAATTTAAATTATTAAATGAAATTTAAAAATATAATTTATATTATTTCTTAATATAATTATTGATTAGATTTTAATTAGAAAAAAATTAAAATGGTAAGATTTAAACTTAATTATAACCATTTAATTACTAAAATTCTGTTACTATATTAAAGAATCATCTAAAACCTAAAATAAGCTATTAATTAAATGAAACTTTAAAATATAATTTAGATTATTTTTTAAAATCAATTTAAATGAAATAGTCTGAAGAAAATCAGGTCCTTAATTAATGGGCACTGTCAAATAGATTAGTGATCAAATTGGAGTTTTTTCGATCCGTCTCAGAACTCAAATAGGGAAAAATATGCCCGATCCCTCAATGAATTAAAGACTTTTTTACGGTCTTTGACTTTATCGTTCTATGTAGTCCCTTCTCCATTGTCGACGGCCAACTGGGTGCTTTAGTTTGCAAGATATTTTTCAAGTCTTACATTTATAATCTTAGACTAGATCGATGATGCGTACCGCGTGAAGTGTATCAATATATTATTTATCCCTCCTTTGGTGCGTACATGCTAGAAGTAAAACTACACATAAAGTTAAAGTTGTTTATGAATTTTAGAATTCCCTCTTTGCTTTAGTTTCCGTGAATCTTCGACATCTTGATTTGCAAGTGATGAAACGATGAAGTAGTTCCGTAAAGAATTCTAAAAGCAAAGGCATTTTCAATGGTTATTGTGGTAGTAAACGCATGCGTACATGGAAGCAAGGCATGGGGAATTTAGTAGAGAAATTAAGAGAAATGACTTGTGACGTAAGGACATGCAAAAGAAATGAAAATAAAATCCATCTCTATCGCGGACAGGAGAAGATTATTGCTTGCTACGCTTAGATCATGAGAATATACTTATAAATGGCAAGTTAATAGCTCGAGGGGGATAGAGAGATGCTTTACACCACCCACAATTATTTGAAATTTATGGAGGTTCGGTGGGGAAATTAGGAAGCTAAATACAGTTCTTTTTTGTTCTCTCTCTCTATATATAATTATTCTAGTGGGAAGATATTGTGAACAGATCATAATTCGTTTGGGACCAAAGGTCCTAAAATGGATTCGTGAGTCATGACTAGGGATGCAAGCTTTCGATTATGGAACAATTTGCATCCATATATATATATAATACGTGGATCTTGGGGTCGAAATGAATGACAAATGAGTCCATCAAGGTTGGATTGTATGGAGAGGATGTGACATTGATGGAAACAAGATTTTGGAATCATCTTTTAGTAATTAAATTAAATTTAATTCATTTTAATAGTAGGATTGAAAACTATGTCCATTGAAATAAAGTAGTGTTTTGTAAAAACATTTCATGCATCGATTTTTTTTTTGTTTTGGGTTAAAGAGAATTTGTCTTTAAATTTAAATTGCTTTTACCTTAATTCCCTAGATATACAATTAAGACTCTCTAACCAACAAATTCAAAATCATTTCCATTATAGAAAAAAAAAAAAAACTTTGATGTTAAAACTTTGGATAAAGATTTTGTGATGACCTCAACTCCACTACAATCCCTTTCACTTGACTAATTAGCAAAGCAAAAGCTTGCCAATTGTCCACAAATTAAAGTCAGAACCACCACCGGCCCCACGTTGCTTCCGGTCTACGCTTAAGAGACGCAGCTCATTTCTGGCCTGACCTTGTGCATGCCCCTCTTACAAATTGCATCAATTGGAAACACTCACGAATATCGAATATCTGCAGTTTTCAAACAGGCATATTTTTTTGAACCAGGAGGAAGGGAATGAATGGAGAAGTTATCACACGTGTATTGGAGTCATGTAGATCGAAATTGTTGAAGTATAAAGAACATGGGTTATCATCGTAGGAAGCTGTTAAACCCGATCTAGTAACCCGATCCGATCTAGTCTGATAAGTTGATTCAAGTAATTTAGCATTTAAAACAACTTATTACAATAATTCTTTTTTATATATTTCAAATCAAATAAAAAATTTTATGATTGATGAAAAATCATATCGGTCAATCGCCTTAGTCATGTTTCTAATAAAATTAAATAAAAAATTAACTTAACAAAACTTGTACAATTTAAATAAGTTTTTAATGGTATGATTGATGATGCATCTAACTTGATACCTCCAAACTTGATCAGTCGACAACAAAAATATTATTTTAGAAAAAATAACTCACAATATAATTCATAAGTTAATATAATAATTTAATGATGCATGCTTTTTTCAAGTTACTCTCAAATTAAATCTAACAATTATATTATTAATGGTTGCCGTCAACGTCAGTCCACATATATACACACATTTCTATCAGACTTTTCGTCAACTTTTTTATTTTTAATTAAAACCTTTCACTTCCTTTGCCACCATAAAATATCTGCATCAATTTTTTGTTTGGCGAATATCATTTTTAAGCAACAGGAATATCATTTTTGCAGTTTGGTAATGCGGTAGAAACTGAGGTGCAGTCAAACCGCAATATATATTTGTTTAGTTATGTTTAAAACGTAGTTTGAAATTAGTGGGATCTATTATTATAGTGGTCGAACCTGTGGTTAGCAAAAATCTATAATATTTAATATTATTTATTTCATGATGTAATAATAATATTTAAATTAAAAATCATTAATATTAATATATATATTTTAATTATTTTATAACATCAATTTGAAAAATATTTTTTTAACCAAACACATTAAACTACTTTTTGTTCAACCTCAATTTCAATCACAGTTTTAAGCAAAATTATATTTTTTCAAACCAACCTCAACTAAAAATACTTTTTATATAAAGTAATTTTTTAAAAATTAGAATCACAACAACAACTTCAATACCAAACACACTTTAGCTACATGCAGGATAACTTTCTGTAATGGAATGAGGTTCAAATCTTAAGGATTACTATTGTTTAATATTAATTATAATTACGTTAATTATGTACTAGGAAATATTATTTTTTTTATTATATAACTCAAAGCCCGTTAATTAGACCTTCTAAGGAAATATGTTATTAGTACATTTAAATATTCCAAAAGATAGTTTTTTTCTCCGAAATTTTTTTTATCGAGTTTACTTTTCAAAATAATTAATTTTGCCGACAAAAAAAAAAGGGGCTTTAACTTGATACAATTTGAATGTAATGGATGAAGAGGACACTAGAGTACCTCGCAAAGTAGCTTTAGCGAGTAACAAGTACTGTTGTCTTTTCTGAACCTACTCCTTTTGTCTTGTAAGAGAAAAATATTGGAGATAAATGTTGAGTTTTCTAGGATTGCACTACATCCACTCGAAATATCTTTCATTTTTTTTTAATGCTATTCAATCTGTTTTTTAAAATATTATTATTTTAAAAAATATTAAATTAATATTTTTAAGTGTTTTTTTTATAGTCTTGATGTATTGATGTTAAAAATAAAAAATTATTTCAACGTATTTTTAATAAAAAAATATTTTTAAAAAATCATGCACCAAACTATATTATATAAGAAAAATAATATCAAAACGTTAATTATTAGGTGGACTTCCACATTTCATGGCTACAACTAAATGATATTATAGTGGACTATACAGCACTGGATATTGTACAGGAATTGTTACATGGTTGTTATTTTTTGTTTTTGTGTGTGTGTATATATATATATATATATATATATATATAACAACACTGCGTCATGTATTTTATAGAGTTAATTATGCTACTTCTGTATTTATAATATTTTTCCTGTTTCATTTTCCCTTTTTAATTACTTTTTTATAGCAATAATTCTGGAAAGAGACAATTTTGATACATATGAAAACTTACTCATTCGTCTATTCATGGTCATTTGCAATATTAAATTAGTGTTATTAAAACCAAATCGGTGTAGATAAAATGATAACAACACCGCACTCAAATTGTTTTTTTTTTTTTTTTGAAGTTTGTTTGAGTGGAAGCATCAGTTAAAAGGAAGAGGGCTTGGATTAGAGAAAAAAATAAAATTGTTTTTGAACTTTTATTTAATAGCTTAAATTTTTAATTAAAATGAGTTATTTTTAACATAGTATTATATAGTTTATATCAATATAATCAATGACATACATTAAAAAAAATGGAAATATATCATTTTAATTAAAAAAAGAAAAAGATCCTACAACAAGCACGTGTGATTTTAATTAAAATAAGGGATACCCTACTTTGTTTTATAAAAAAATAAAGCAATTTTCTTTTTTTTTATCTTCAAAAGGAAAAGAAAACACATTGTTATGTGATTTCATCATCATCTCCTCTGTTATTTGGCTGTGGTAATATATAGCTAATTTATTTTTATTTTTATTTTTATTTTTATTTTTTAATGGACTGGTGGTGGACGCATTATACTTTTTTCAGTGTTAGGTATCATGCATCTAAAGCATGTATTAATTTTTTTGGCACCGATAATTAAGTAATGATCCTAAAGGTTGATTTGGAAAAGTTGTGACTGTGATTTTTAAAAGATTATAAATTATAAAAATAATACATGGAAAGGATCATAATATTAACTTTTAAAGTATTTAAAAGTTATTGTTATAGTTAATTAAAAGCCGCAGTTACATCTAAAATGATGATTTTTTTTTATTTACGTGGGTGTCTGGGCCAACTTGTGCGCACCACAACTAATCCTACGGCCCATTAAACATCCTGCAAACCCAGTAAACATATAAGGCACCGCAGGGATGACAGGCGTACACATAAAAACTCGAATCTAGGAGCAGCAGGAAGAGACAAGGCCCTCCCACCATCAGGTCAAGACCCTCAGTGCCTAAAATGATGATTCTTAAACGGTCACTAAGTATCATTAGTTTCTTCTTAGTCAAACATGTATCATTGGATCATTTTTTGAAAGCATTTCCCATTTCCTAACAAAAACAATTTCCCATTAAATTGAAAAGATTTTCTTCCTAGGAAGATAAAACATCCAACCCCCATATAATTGAATTAATATCTTTACCTTTTACGAGCAAGAGTTTCCAAACATTGCACATTGACAAATGAAAAACAAATTTTTATCAGTATATCTTTATTAAAAATTAATGTATCAAGAAAAAATTACAGGTATAAATTTTCAACAAAACAAATACGTTTTAGTAAAAGCGTGCTGGGTTTAGTGATGCCAAGCCTCGAGACGCTGGGCTTAGCAATGTGCCCTGCTTTAGGCATGCTTGGTCTGGCACTAGCCAAACCCAAACACCATAGGACTTGGCAGTGTGCCAAACTTTAGAAACTCTGAATATGGCGCTAGCCAGATCCTAACATGATTGGGCTTCACAGTGTGTCAAGCCCTGAAAACGCAGGATATGGCGCTAGCCAGACCCTGACGTGATCGGGCTTAGTAATGTGTCAAGCTTGGGTGTGCCCAATGAAATGATCATATCTTCTCTTGGTATGTCCAAGAAGATCGTCCTCCCTTGGCACACTTAAAAGAATGAAGTAATGTGGGTCTGACGAACATGCCAGACCCAAGGTATTTAGACTTGACATTTAGCCAAATTCAAGGTAACGTGGGTCTGGTAAACATGCCAGACTAAAGTACATGGGCTTGTCAGTTAGCCAAATCTAAGGTAAAGTGGGTCTGACAACATGCTAGACTCAAGGCACTTGCTTGGCAGTCCAGTAAATTCCAGGTAATAATCATCCTCCCATACATCCTTTCTGGGACACACCCAAAGAAATGACCATCCTCCCTTGACACACCCAAAGAAATAACCATCCTCTATTTGCACATCCAAGAGAATGAAGTAATGTGGGCCTAACAAATATTTTCAGACCCAAGGTACTTGGACTTGGCCATCCACCAAGTCTAAGATAACGTGGGTCTAGTAAACATGCTAGATCTAAGGCACTTGGACTTGGCAATCAAGACTAGGAGAAAAGCTTAGTTCCCATGGGCTCAGCTACATCTGATGTTTTGAACCATAATCTCTCTACACTTTTTAGGTGCATAAAAGTTCTTTAGAAACCTATCATATTTCTATCAAATATTAATATAGATGTAAAAGATATTTATACCCCATTAAATACTATTAAGGTAAAATTATACTTCAAATCTTTCTCTTCATAAAAAACAAGACTCGTGGGTTATAAATACACCATGAAACCTTCAAATCAAAGGTTCACAATCTTCATTCTCTGTTGTATATGTATTTTCAGAGCATTTTTTTCTAAAATATTATTGTATTTTTTTTCTCTAAAAAGATATTTATTTAAGTATCAAAGTGTTCCTATCTCCACCAAAAAAGATTTTTTTGCAGGTACTAGCTACTTTGACCTACCAAACACCAAGTATATGCCATCAACTATCTTAAATAGGGAAGGTGAATGAGATTTCTATGACCGATTACTCAACTCGGGAGCACTATTTTTAGGCTACTTAAAATTTTTAAAACTTCATCAATAAACATTAGAATCCTTCTAGAGCTCGAGATTCTCAAAATTCTTAAAATCTTATGCGTACATTATCCATTATTAATTTTGCATAAAATATTGTACTTACAAAAGATGTAAAATATTTTATGAGATAAGAAAAAAAACATCTTCTGAGGTCCATAAGAAATGATGTAAAAATATTAATATCAGCATATTTTCTCTAGCTATTAGATTATTGGACTGAAATAATAAAATAATCAATTGACATTAGAGCATGGTCACTGAAGGCATTGCACTATAAGCTTACAACTAGGAGTAGTCTAATACAGGACGACGAGTAGTAACAATGGAATTCAACTTAGCGTCATAAACACAACGAAACATTGAACCTATGAAACTTGGTTCACTCAACCGAACGAGATCGGATCAACACAAAAATATAAAATATAAAATAAAATAATGTTATTTTTATAAAAATAGTTGATACAATTTGATTTATTATCTCAATACGAAATAAATAAAAGCATTGAGCTATACATATATTTGGTAGGAGAAAAAAATTATAATATTTTAAAAATAAATTTATACATTTTAAAAACATAAATTAAAAAAACTCTTACTCTCCAAAAATATTTGAGATTGTGGTAAAAAATAATTTTTTATTTAAAATATATCAAAATAATTTTTTAATTTTATATCAACACATTAAAATTATTATAAAATACTAAAATATATTAATTTAAAATCTTTTCAAGATAAAAATATTTTTAAAAAACATATAAAAATATAAGCAGTTCATTTTACATGCCTGTTTGAAATTCAGATTCAACTTGTTTTTTCTAAAATTTTTATTTTTATTTTTTAATGTTTTAATGTATTAATATTTAAAATTAATTTTTTTAAAAAATATTTTTTTAATATATTTTTAAATAAAAACACAAATTAAAAAATAATCCCTGCGACATTACCGCACACTCTCAGGCGGTAGGATATCTATACCCATAAATGGTAAAAGCTGATTCCGTGCAGAAAGGGAAACAAAAAGATTCCATCCGATATATCGCCATTTTCATTTCCAGATTCTCCTCCATCTTTGGACCCTATATATACCTCCTCATTCTCCCCCAGCACACCTCAACCTTCCTCATTCAACAGCTTGAAAACCCTCAAATCTTATCAAATATGGCTTTTCGAAAATTATTTTTGAAGGGTACCATCACCAGCGGTTGTCGAGTTCCATCACCTGCAGCAACTCTAGACCACTCATCATCACCCATTAAATCCCTTCCAACGCCAAAAAATAATGCCCCATCAAAAACTAACCTACACAAAGAGCCTCTCACCGGAGATTCAGTCGATAAAGGATTTTTCCGGCGATTCCTTCACCGTAGAGCTGTTAACCAGTTACCAGAGTTCATCTCCATTCCGATTGGAGAGAAGCTAAGAGAAAAGCTCAAAGGGTTCAACATTTCCAGTGACCGGCTCCACCTTGATGGTCTGACCCCACCGGAACAGGTCGCCGGAGAGGCGAATACTTTCGGAATTTCTGTTGAGAATGCGAAGAAGGTCCTGAGGGTTTCTCTGATGGAGAAGTTGAAGGCGAGACTTAGAGGGATCCCAAAAGTATCGATTATGTATTCGGAGTTTGTTAAAGTCTGTGTTGATGAGTGTGGAAACGAAGATCAAGGTGTTGAGTTTGCAAGGATGATTGACCAGTCTGGAAACGTCATCGTTTTAGGGAACATTGTGTATCTCAGGCCTGAGCAGGTATTAATTACTTTTATTTGATTAATTAATAAACTGGTAGTTTTTGTCTATGTGTAGCATATTTTTATTTGATAAAATTTTTTAAGGAAATCAAAACATATTATTTTCTTAAAGGTTTTTTCTAATAATTCATTCTGAATCGACATGTCACCGAATTATTTATTGGGCTGTTCCGAGTCTAATAACAGCGATGCATCCTACTTATGATCCAAGTGGTTTGGTGTGACTGTCCTATGTCGACTTGTTTTCCTGGACTTGCCATTTGCCAAGGGACAACCAAAGAAATATTATCATAATAATGATATTCTGATTAAGTCTAATTTATACAATTCTGTTTATCACGCTAAACATCAACACATCTAAATTTCTTTTTTGTGTACCAGGTGGCGAAATCAATGGAGCACATGATATCACAGACTATGGCAACTCCGAATGATCCAAGAAGAACACAGCTTGAGCATATGGAGAAACTAAAGGCAATAATTGATAAAAAGGCTAGAACCCAGGTACGAGCGGAGCTTTGTTGTGGGCTGGGCTTTATAATGATCCAGACACTTGGGTTCATGAGGCTCACCTTCTGGGAACTGAACTGGGATGTCATGGAGCCGATATGCTACTTCGTGAGCTCCTTCAACTCTGCAATAGCCTTTGGTTTCTTCCTAAGAACATCCATCGATCCTTCTTTTGAAGGGTACTTCCAGCGCCGATTCAAGACCAAACAAAAGAAACTCATGGTGCTTCATGGATTTGATGTCCAAAAATATAACCAACTTCGCAGAGTTTTTTATCCTAACCTCGGTTATGGTTTACCACAATCCGAATATTACAAACCCGGGCACCCTGAAGACGGGGCCTTAGTTTCTTAGCCAATCCATGCATGGGAATGAGTTCGAGCATGTTCCTGCTAATAAAGTAGGGCGTAAAGAATGAATAGAGAACCTTTTGTTGCAATGCCAGAAACTTTTTTTCAGGCATCGAATGATCCGGCCTTGTTAGAGTTTACTAATTGAAGGCTTCGACAGGATGGTGAAAATTTGAAGATCCATCATAGCATAGAAGCTGGAGTCAAGCTAGCAAAAAGGAACGGGAGTTTGCTGTTCTTATTTTCCTTTTTCTTTTTTTCCTTGTAAGCTGTAAATTATGAAATATAATGCCTCAGTAGAGCGATCCAAATCTTCTTTATTGTTGACGATAAAGATCCAATTGTCAGTAGTGTTTTCATGCCTCTCATCCTTTATAAATCATGCATAAAGACAACAGTTCCATTGCCTTTGAACGATACCTGGTGATCTGGTGACCAGGGATTTTAGGATTCTTAAATCAAATCAATCAAGGCAGCGATTCCTAGCCCTATAAAAAAAGGTAAAGACTTTTATCCCGAAACGATGAGTGTCTTGTAACGAAGAAAACATCAGTAAGAATTGTAACGAAGAAAACATCAGAAGAATCCATCAATGAATGAGAAATAAACGATGAGTGTCTTGTAACGAAGAAAACATCAGAAGAATCCATCAAAGAATGAGAAAATTTCACTCCAAGAATCCTTGTTTGTTTACTGAATAAGAATTAAAGAATCCCAGCAAATTGGGGGCTAGGAATCATGTTAGGCAGTCGATTCCATTTGCGTGTGCGCGCAAGAGATTCTTTACAACCTAGTGAGAAGTATACTTGCACCATTTTCTCTCGTGCATGGTAGATGTTGGCCACCATCAAATTCTTAATTCTACACGACAACAGGTGGAATCTGCACTTGAATCAACATCACATTAATCCATAAATTGATGTTTTCTTGGTTCCCCCTCTTTCCTTGCACTGAAACAGACAGGAAACACCGGCCGGCACCATTACCTTAACTTCCCAAACCACGGGGTCTCCCTTAGTTGGAATCCGTCATGGCACGGATCCATTTCCTTTATTAGACGCATCAATAATTGGTGAATGATTATGATTATCAATCTTGCAACTTCATTTTCTTGATAATTACTATCACGTCATAAAGTTCGGCAAGATCCAAACATAGCCCATCAATAAACATTAGAATCCTTTCAGAGCTTGAGATGCCCTTAACAACGGAATTCTCGTATTCTTACAGGAACATTGACACTTGTTTATTTTGCAGAAAATATTTTACATATGAAAAATGTAAAATATATTTTCTGTGATAAAAAAAAGAACACACTTTCATATAAATATTTATTTTATAATTATTATTTATTATTAAAAAATAATAAATACATGTGTGTGTGGCTTTTGATGGATCTAATTTTTTTATTTCATCATCTCTTTAAAATGAATTCGTAGTAATTATTGGTTATTATTTTTTGAAAAATATAAGTTTTTCTCTTTCCTTTATTAAAAAAATCCCAAAAATTTTGCTAAAGATTAAAATATTTCATATGCTCCTCCATATATCCCTCCCCCTTGTCCCCCTGCAGCCCTGCACCCTCAAGCTCCATTCAATTGCGCGCTTCATATGGCGTTTCGGAAATTATTTTCGAGGCGTGCCATCATCAACAGTTATAGAGTTTCATCACCCGCTGGCGCGGCAACTCTAGACCATTCATCATCACCCATGAGATACAACAGTACCACAAAATAATGCAACGTACAGAACCAACCTACACAAAATGCTTCTCACCGGAGATTCCATCGATAAAGGATTTTTCAGGCGATTCCTTCACCGTACAGCCGTTGACCGGTTATCAGAGTTCCTCTCCATTCCGGTTGGAGAGAAGTTAAGAGAAAAGCTCAAAGATATCAGCCGTTTCGGAATTTATGTTGAGAATGCGAAGAATATTCTTAGTCTTCTCTGGTAATCTTCTCTGGTAAAGGAAACAATCAAGGCATGTCATCGATGGGGTGGTACTGATAAGGGACAGCGTACATAATGAACTCCGTCGGGAGTTACAGACGACCTAACTAAAGCAGCAGGAAACGAAACGGAACTGCATCTTTATAGAAGGAACTCAACTCCTCGGCTATTGGAGGTCCTAATATGACTGACTCTAAGATAACAGTTCCATTGGCTTTGAACAGTAACTGGTGACCAGGGATTTTAGGATTCTTAAATCAATCAATCAAGGCAGCGATTCCTAGCCCTATAAAAAAGGTTAAGACTTCTATCCCGAAACGATGAGTGTCTTGTAACGAAGAAAACATCAGAAGAATCCATCAAAGAATGAGAAAATTTCACTCCAAGAATCCTTGTTTGTTAACTGAATAAGAATTAAAGAATCCCAGCAAATTGGGGGCTAGGAATCATGTTAGGCAGTCGATTCCATTTGCGTGTGTGCGCAAAGATTCTTTACAACCTAGTGAGAAGTCTACTTGGACCTTTTTCCCTCTTGCATGGTAGATGTTGGCCACCATCAAATTCTTAATTCTACAGGACAACAGGTGGAATCTGCATCACATCAATCCATAAATCCATGTTTTCTCGGTTCCCCCTCTTTCCTTGCACCGAAACAGATAGGATCCCGTGCAAGAATTGTTGGCGCAGTTGGCGTGGGAACACCGGCACCATTACCATAACTTCCCAAACCAAGGGGTCTCCCTTAGTTGGTATCCGCCATGGCACGGATCCATTTCCTTCATTTGACACATCAATAATTTGTGAATGCTTATGATTTTCAATCTTCCAACTTCATTTTCTTGATAATTACTATGACGTCATAAAGTTTTATAAAATCTTTACTTTACTGATGAATTTTTTCTGCGTATGTCCACTGATCAGTAGTGTTTGCTTTTGAAACTATGGAGCCTGACCTAGTTGATATAGTGACGGCATTCTGGTGACAAAAACAAGCATTCTTCCTACGAGGCCCACTTAGCCACTAGACATTATTTGAATTACGGAATTCATGGGTTTTGGAAAATTAGAATATAAACAAGGAAAACCTCCTCCAATCACTTCAGGACCTGCTTGACGAGAAATGCACCAATATTTCTATGCGTTTATAATTTCTTCACATCACTTCTAATCATAATTATGAAACTTGATTCATCTAAAACTCTAAAACTATATCTAAACAAGTTAATCTAAATTAAATTATTTTAAAAAAAATCAAAACAATATCATTTTAAAATTAAAAAAAAAATGAAATTTTGAATAGTTTAACCCAAAACTATCAGATCATGAATCAACTAAATTTTTAACCACGTAAATTTCTCTATAAACTCTGACTATACCAGGATTTGAGCAGACGCGAGGATGATCCAAATTTAATAGCCAACCTTATAATTGTCGGTCCATGTTTGTTTATGATATATAGTTCTTTGATTTATATATATAAACACCGTACGTATGCATCTTAATCACATCCTAAATGATTAAGCAAGATGACTTATGACTATTCATGCTAAAGGTGGGCCATCTAAAATTAATTATTCCAAAGGAAGAGGAGAGGGCGGCACCATAACATTCTGGTCGCTGGAAAAATCAAGCTAATCTCCTAATGCTAAAAGAAAACGAAAAGGAAAAAGAAAGCCCAAATTTGAAAAACGACATGAATTTAGATATGAAAGTAATCAAATATAAATTTCCAAAGGACATGGAAGTCTATTCATTAATCTCTAGTGCTTCAAAAGTAAAAGAAAGCTTCCTGAAAGTAAAAGCAGGGAAAGGATACAAAAGCAAAATAATTAAAGGGGAATTGCTCTCGGCACGGATCTGAACAGTTTCTATACTTAAATGACCAAAATACCCACTGCATCTCAGCAAGGAGGGTAAAAATCATCCAGCATTGGTAGGGTGATTAATTTTGTTTTAATGCTAATAGCTAGTGTTATATAGCATTAGTTACTCTCAACTTTTAACTTTAATTACTTTATTCTTAATTGTAGTTTGGCCAAACTCTCTATCATGACTTAGATGAGTGGTCATTGAATTGACTCGGATTGGGTAAAACAATCTTTAACAAAAATATAAAATTAATCGGTTTCATCTAAGTTTCAACAAGGTAATTTGAGTTATGAGTTGAGACGTCGTAGATTTAAAAATTACACGCTTGTAATTAGTTAATTCCAAATTGATTTTTTTTTAGCTTAACATGGATATTCGGGTCAGTTTGCGCGCACTTCGACTAATCTCACTGACTCTGAAGTTAACGACCAAGTAAGATTTTAGTGGCCATGAGATTTGTGGAAATCGAATTACTGATTTCTGAAAAGAAAACACAGGGCTTAACCAATTGAGTTCCACCCCCTTAAGATTAATTCCAAGTTGATTTTAATATAGTTTAATCATAATCTTTTCTTTAATTTTTCTAAATATTTAAAGTCAAAAAATTTAAAAAAAAAATAAAAGAGAACAATTGACATTTGACAAATTGATTATTAATGAAAGTTGCACATATATTCTTGGAGGGGTTTGACATTTTCCCCGGATATGAAAAGCAGCCATCCTTGAGAATCCATGCATGTTAACTAGTGGCGATAAAATGATGCCGGCCTGCGATTTGGGGAATCCTAATCTTGCTGTAGCTTCTTGTACCAGCAATGTTTTCAGATTCAATTAATTCGAAGGACGCTAGCTTAAGTTTGCTTGTCATTTAGCATTCACTCTCAAGTGGTGTGAGTGAATTTATTTTTTATTTTTTTATCTCCGATATGAATTATTCAAGGAGATATTGAAAAATAAAATGTGAAGGCACTGCTTCATAAGTGTGGATGACTTGTCTAGAATGCAATTATAGAGAGACTCGGCTTTGTTTACACTAAAACTAGCTCAAAAATATTATTTTTTTGAAAAAAAAAGTACCCCTTTAACGGATATATATATATATATATTGTGTAGTTTCATGGAGTATATAAGTTCTAAATGAGTAGCTTTATTTTTATAAAATAAAATAAATAATTCTTTTAGTTTCGAAGTTTAATCAATTAACCCCTTGATCATTGTTCTTTATGTTAAAAACAAGAGAGACTAATTTATATTTTACTCTAATTTTATGAGGGAAAGATAGAATCTTTCTATCATTCTTAGAAATGCAAATGGGCACGTAGATGCTATAGGTATACACTTGCTTTCGTATCCATGGTGGTTATTTTGTGGAGTAAATTACAAAGTAGCCCCTCTAATCTTGATCGAGAAATAAATTAATTAGTCCCCCTTGTTTCATCTATTTTTTTTTCTATTTATAACTTATTTTATTTTTTTATGCTTATATATGGAGGCATCTCCACCTGGTCGGTTGAATTTGCAGTTCTAAGAAATGTTCTTGTTACTTTAATAGATTCATATATCAAGCTCATTAAGCATTTAGGCTTAATTCTCGAGAGGTTTAAGCGTGCACGTAATTTTAATTAGAGATATTGATGCATTTAACTTCGACCTTTTTCTGATGGCGACGAGGGCTCGCTGGTTTTCATATGCCTACGGCCTCCCAGGATGGTCTTTTTCTTACGTAACTGTTTGTTCACGTGGAAGCATGTGCTCCGAATTGTGGAAGGGAAAATTAATTTTGTTCGCATGCTCTTCTTTTCTTCCGAACGAAACTGCAGTCATTCACTGTACTCGAAAAGGAGATGTGCACTTTTGAAATTAAGATCCATTGATGAGTACTTGTCACTGTTAATAAATTCAAACATCAATTCAGGAATTGATAATTCAGGATCTAAATTAATTTTGATTAAATAAAAAATAAAAAAATATCTAGATTGACTTCTTGCCGGGTAAAATCTTATAAAAACTCGTTGATTTTAAAAAAAAAATAAAATAAAAAAAAAAATTTTTTTAAAAAGATTTAAGTTAATTTATATTAACTCGAACCGGCTCGGACATGTTCCGGATTTTCAAACTACAATACTTGCCGTTTTATAGAGATATCCTTCTCTTTTTTTTAATTAAACTGCCATGGGTAATGGATCTGTAAGCAGGATTAGTTTTATACTCCACTAGTTCTCTTTTGATGTCACGAAAATGAGAAAACTACAAGCACGGTCAAGTGGAAATTACAGTGGACCACGCATGTTATTTTTTATTTTCTAGACCAGGCCCCCCTAGGCTTGGATAGCTTTCCCTTTTACTTTCTTCTCTTTTATTTATTTATGAATATTCTAAAATTAATTTATCTTGAAATCAAACAATTAAAATAATATTTTTCATAAATAATAATATTATTATTATATTTTAAGAAAATGATTTCAAGAGAAATTGATTTTTTGACTTTTCATGTGATTAATAAAAATAATTATCTCATGTAATATTGCAGGTACCGATATCATATTTGAATCCATGGTCTAACGCTCCGAGCTAGAAGAAAAGATTTTCCTTGACGATATGATTTGATTTTACGACAAAACGGGTCCTTATGCACTCGTAAATAGCCCATGTCAAGAACTGGCGGAGGCTTCAGTGATGGGTTGTTGGGTAACAAGCAGGCAAACAAACCTGGGCCTCGTACAAAAGGGCTGTTGGGTTCTGCCCAGTCATACTCTTTATTTATAAGAAGAACCTTTGAGAAAACGTTGGCCCACGAACGTGAAGGACCAAACAGGAGTGGCCAGAAAGCATCAATGAAAACCAGCATGCTGAAGAGCATTT
>Ga0325414_1002626_pt1 | contig 18324 bp, 7 predicted proteins | sample PopdelMetagenome_8_FD_206183 | JGI IMG/M metagenome (GOLD analysis project Ga0325414, IMG submission 206183) | Populus deltoides microbial communities from Bellville, Georgia, United States - Leaf-PdKOR-R3 | ecosystem: Host-associated > Plants > Phyllosphere > Phylloplane/Leaf | place: USA... | reverse complement strand
GGGATGTCAAGCAGAATTGGTCTTAGCAGTAGCTGAACAAATTATTATAACAAATACTAAAAGAGCTCAATGTGTTACTGTTCACTCTTGTAATGTTCATCTAGATATAGATTATTGTGAATTAAAACAATATAATGATAAACTTGTTAAGCATGCAGTTGGGGGTAGGATTGTTTTTTACATGAGATACATTTGGCATTGAAAAAATAATTAGGAACAAAATGGTCCGTTTGAGTTTTTTGGGCTATAATATAGATACTAATTTACCTTTTAGAGCATAAATTTTAACATTTGAGCTGGGAGCTTTTTTTGTTTAAAAACATAAACAATGGAGATACAACCATGCTCTTGGAAGGGAAATATATATATGTTGAGGGGCTTCTTTGTCCTTTTCTTTTATTGAAACAGGTCAAATACCATGCCAAACTCAGGTACTTAGATCTGACATGGTTGTCAGGCTCATGGGTCTGGCATGGTTGCCAGACCCAAGCATGCCACTTTGGCTTAGCAATCTTTCACCAAGGGCAATCAAATAAAGCTTTAGAATTGCCACAAAAATAATACGGAGTTGGTCAATACTTTAGGACTCCGTCAAGATATTTATTGTATTGCTGAATAAGAAAGTAAAAACAAAATCTGTAAATGATAAATGGAAGATAATAAAGAGACTTTTGAGTATAGATCAAAGATTGTCAAGTCCCAGAACTAAGCACTTAGGTCAAATAAAGCTTTAGAATTGCCACAAAAATAATACAGAGTTGGTTGATACTTTAGGACTCCGTCAAGATATTTATTGTATTGCTGAATAAGAAAGTAAAAACAAAATCTGTAAATGATAAATGGAAGATAATAAAGAGACTTTTGAGTATAGATCAAAGATTGCCAAGTCCCAGAACTAAGCGCTTAGGTCAAATAAAGCTTTAGAATTGCCACAAAAATAATACAGAGTTGGTTGATACTTTAGGACTCCGTCAAGATATTTATTGTATTGCTGAATAAGAAAGTAAAAACAAAATCCGTAAATGATAAATGGAAGATAATAAAGAGACTTTTGAGTATAGATCAAAGATTGCCAAGTCCCAGAACTAAGCGCTTAGGTCTGACATGGTTGTCAGACTCAGACGCTTGGATCTGGCCTGGTTGCCAGACCCATGCGCTTTGGGTATGGAAACCTTTAGGTTAGGGGCTTCTTTTGTCTTTTCAAAAAAACATAAACAATGAAGATCCAACCATGCCTCTGAAGGGGGGAATATGTATGTGTTGATGGGCTTATCTATCTTTTTCTTTTATTGAAACAGTTCAAATACAAAATTACCCTTGGGTTTCAACAAAAACAAGGCTATATGCAGGGGTGTTTTCGTCATTCCCTTATAGTTTTATTGTAAATATCATGTGGGGTCAGGGGTAATTGAGTATTTATATGTATATAAATTACCTCAAGCATTTAGGTTTAGCATGGTTGCCAGACCCAAGACATTTGGATTTGGTAGTTAGGGCTTGTTTGGGATTGTGGTAGCAGTGACGGTTCAATGTGTTTTTCACTTAGAAATGCATCAAAATGAACTTTTTTTATTTTTTAAAAATTATTTTTGACATCAGCATATCAAAACCATCCAAAAACATAAAAAATTATTTTAAGCAAAAAACAAATTTCAAAATATTTATTCCCAAACACACCCTCAACCAAGTTCATAGTAACGTGAGTTTGACATGTTTGTCAGACCCAAAATGCCCGGAACTTGCAGACTGCCAAGCCTAACTTGAATATTAAAACGTTCACAAATCTAACTCCCAACTGCCATTACAATAATCATTTATATTGTTTACAAATCGGCCCACAACAAAACACGAGTTATCTATCTAGTCTTTACAAACGCTCTAGAGAATAGATCAAGATATTATAAATGCCTTCAATTTTGTTTCACATGCAAAATTTCAACTTCAAAGTTTAAAGGATAGCAGTTGGGATGATCTATTTGAAAGTTTGGTATCTTTTTGTGAACAATATGATGTTGAGATTCCTAATATGGGTGCTCCTTACAAGGTTGGTAGAAGTCGTTCTTGTCAATAAATAAATTCTATTTCAGTTAAGTATCATTATCGATATGATATATTTAATATTGTAATAGACTTTCAATTGATGGAGTTAAATCATAGATTTCTAAAAAATACAGTAGAGTTGCTTTATCTTAGCTCAGTATTGGATCCTTCGCATGCATTGACAACATTTAAAGTTGATGATATATGTAAGTTTGTTGAGAAAGTTTATCTTGAAGACTTCACTCCTATGGATTTATATAGTTTAAGAATACATTTGGAATATTATAAATTGTCAACGGATCATCCGAACTTTTAGAATATTGATTCTCTTGCCATATTATATTATCGATTAGTTGACACAGGCTTGAAAAATGATTTCGACTTGATTAGTAGACTTATTTGATTGGTACTAACTCTTCTTGTTTCTACATCAACCACGGAACGAGTTTTTTTATCTATTAAGTTTATTAAAAATCAATTTCGAAACAAGATAAAGGATGAGTTTCTTGCTGATTATATGATCTTCTATATAGAAAAAAAACTTTACAACTAGTATAAATAATGAATCGATAATTGAAAAATTTTATTCGAGTGGGGCACAACTTAGATTGTAGTTTTTTTTTTTTTTTTTACTTTGATCACTTTATAAACAAGGCAGTTAAGGTTAACATTGTTTCCTTTAGAAACTTCCAATTATTTTATCTCTCTCTTTGCTGTAATTCTTGGATGTTTATGTGTCATCAAACCTTAGCGGCCAATTAATAATCTTTGTAGATGTGCTAAACACACAATTAAAAAAAAATTAAATGCGTGTTAAATTCTCCGGTAACACATTGTGGTGAATAGTATTTTTTTATTTAAAAATATATCAAAATATATTTTTTTAATTTTTATTATTAGAAAATCAAAGCTATAAAAATATATTTTAAAAAATAAAATTATTGATTTTTTAAGTAAAACTACTTCCATTGTAGAAATGGACACTTTGATGCAGTATCTAACTTATCTCGATGGTCATATAAACTCATTTTCCATCAGAAAATAGCACTGCGCTTTTACCTCTTATCTCGATTGGCTACCATTTTTAATAGAGTTACTTATATATGAAGTTTTATTATGATAATGCAATCTATAAAGCTTGCAAATATGCAAATCCTCCAACTTCGTTGTTTTATCTATTTATTTATTTTTTTATGAATAGCATGGTAGTTTTCATATATATATATATATATATATATATATATATATATAGTCTCTAAGAAACGTAGCGTGATGACAAAGAGGTTGAGATCTGTATAGCAGGTCTCGAATTCGAGTCAGGACGTGCACCTTTTATAAAAGTTTATGACAACCAGGGTTTTACTCACTCACCTAAACCCATAAAATACACTTTCCGAAAATAAGAGGTTTCCTCGAATGATATATATATATATATATATATATATATATATATATATATATATATATATATATATATATATATATAATTAAACAAGCAAAGAAAGGATTCACAAAGGTCAAGAACAAAAATCTTATAGAAATTACGATATCGACTTCACTTATCAAGAATTTGTAATAGCGTTTTTTCAAATAACACTAGATTTATTTAGGATATCTTATAATATCCATACAACCTAACCAAACTCAAAAGAACCAAATAAAACCAAAAAAAGACTGAAACACAAAAATAGGACAAAATCTGGACAGTACCAAACGATCTTACAGTTTTGGAAACGTCAAGGCAGTAGCTAAAATGGCCAAACTGTTTATCAAACCAGTTAAAGGCCAAATCATTTATCAAATCAATCTAGCCATTTCTCAAAGCGGTTAGTCCATTTCTGGAAAATTTCCAAAAACTTTTGGGGTTCTTAAAAATAGTTTGATCGATTCTAAAAAGGTTTGATTGATTCTAAAAAAGATTTGATTGATTCTCAAAAAGGTCTAACTGATTCTAAAACAGTCTAACTGATTCTATTAGCAGGCAGAAAATAGTGTTTAACGTCTAGTTTCTTTTTGAAGCTTATAAATAACCTTTTACTTAACTAAAACAAGTGTGGAACTTCTAAGGAAAATATCTAAGCACACTCCTTATAAAAAACAACCTATGTGTTGTAGTTTCCAGCCATACTCTCTCCCTCACTCATCATTTCCCATTTTTTCAAAAAAAAAAAGGCAGACCCCTTCTCTAGCAAGCCGACCCTTCATCTTCTTTCTTCAACTCCCCTAGTAGCCATCGATGCCTGTCACATTAAGCTCACAACCTCACACCCATAAAGGAAATAAAAAAGTAACCAAACCCTAGATGGCCTCCAACCCTCTTTTTTTTTTTTTTAAAAAAAAAACTACATTCAAGAATTGTTGAGGTTTTGTCGGGTAAAAGATATTCATCATTCCAAGATTTAAGATATTTTCTTATTTCTAGAGATTAGGGAAGATTATCCACTCCTATGTTTTTGGAATTGATTTTGATGTCAAAGTTCTTTTAGTTCTTCTAAGTGTCTTTTAGGTGTGTACATAACCATTAAAGATTGTTTATCTTTTTTAGTCTCTGGATTTATCTCTACACTAATATAAGTAATGTATGTTGAGTATTGTAAGTCTAAGTCCAAGTCTAATAGGACTTTCTTTCTTAAGAGAATAATATTTATATGAATGAGATTGTCTTCCATCATGCTTCCCCTTTCTCCTTTAAATATTTCTAACATGGTATTAAAGCTAGTTTGATCTAGCAGAGGTGTTTCAGAAAGATGATAATGTGGATCGACAAGTGACATCCAAAGAAAAAACAATGAATGTGCAGGATGATAATGCTCAATAAGAGAATTTAGACCTTGCATTAAGAGAGATAGAAGACAAACTTAAGAAAAAGGCATAATGCAAGTTGAGAACTTCCTGCATAAGATATGAGATGTTGTACAAGAGAGACCATACATGAAGAAAAGAAGAGAGAACTCTTCTTACATGAGATGAAATAGCCAAGGAGCCATGACAAGAAGAAGGCATCAGCCTGATAAGGAGTGATTCAAAACAGAATAGCCACTTAAAAAGCCAAATCTTGAAAGAGGATTTTTGGCTAGAAAAATATAATAAAGAGGAGAAAAATGGCTTAGATGAGCCAAGTTTAAGCAAATATAATTGCTAAAGAAAGGAAAATTGAAGAAATAACAATGTGATGCCATTAGCTAGTGATTAAAGAAGTGACTAAGATAAAGATCTAAGAGAGATCTTTCCAATATAAACATGAAAGTTTCAGAAAATTATAGATGCATTGTGATGCTAAAAAAAGTTTGAAAGTTATCATAAGATAATCTTCTATCACATTTCAAATTTTAAGAATTGTTAGACTTTTAAAATTAAGGAAAGTGTTGGAATTAATTTTTAAGTCATTTTAGTTCTTCTAAGTGAATACCTAACTATTCTCTTTTAGAAAGTAGATTATCTTTCATCGTGCTTTTCTTTTCTCCTTCAAGTATGTTTAAAGCACTTTTTATGATTGTCGAAGATAAACATATATATTTCAGCTCAGACTGTAAGGACCGGGTTTGACCATAGATAAAAACATGAACTCCAGCCTCATACAAATTCCCGGTGGCAAGTTGTAAACCGTGAGTATAACCGGCCAACAAGAATAAGGAGCAGTAAATGACCCAAAAAGGTTGAATCCGTTTGTACACAACCCAAGATGCACATTTCTTGATTCAGCTGAAAAGTGAGGATGCACACTGTTAAAATGTTTCCATGCTTCACCGTTAGAAGGGCGTACTATCACTCCATCAACCACATCATGTAATTGGTGCCATATCATATGCTCAGTAATTTTTTGTGACATGAATAACCTCTGCAGTGTAGGCATGAGTGGGAAGTATCTAAGTTTTTTATATGCTACAAGATTCTTTTCCATGCTAATTTTTTATTTATAACGGGAATGCCCACATGTCATGCACTCGGTTAGCTCAACATTTTCAAGGTAATACAACATGTAGAAGTTTGGACATATGTCAATTTTCTGGTATCCTAGACCGAGGGGTTTCATCATGGACTTAGCAGCATATAAGTGCTCTTTCAGTCTGTTCCCTTCAGGTAAAATGCTTTTTCCGTATTCGACAATTCTAACATAACTAGCCGCAATCAACCCATAATCCGACTTGATATGAACATCTGTGCAACAATCGATAATTATTGTGATTTGTGCAGCTATCCCATAAAGGTTCATTAGAATCTTTCAACAGATCAAAAACTTGGTTGCGTATGCATTAGGTTCTTATTCTATGATTGGCCATTGACTGACATTATCTTGGTTCATTCTCATTGCATCCATAACCATATTCTTGTAAAGATTACTGAACTTCATGCACGTTGCTAGCACTAGAATTTGACGCACCCATCCTTCCTACCATGCTCTCCTTACTCACAAATAGTTCTCCATATGCATACCAACACATATAATCCTCCATGAACCCTTTATGTAGAAGATGCATCGTTACAACATCTTGATGAAGAAACTTTTATTCTTACACCTCCTATATGGACATCTAATACCACCTTCATTAAAATTTCTTGAAATAGATGTTGTGAAATTAATAAAACTCTGAACCCCATTACAATAATCCATTCTCCGCAATCCTTGAGGTGAATCTTGATACATCCATGAACGATCATCCATGACTTCTATCAAACCTCTATAAAACAATGATGACAACATGTATTAATTAACTACGTTAAGTAAATAAATTTGCAATAATATTAGTTTAGCTCAAGATTATCCAACTTAATTTCAAACTTCTCTTAAATATTCATTATCAATTATCTACATATGCACGTATAAATTTATACACATTAATTTACAGAAATTACAATAGACTCGTTAAACAAGCCATTATTTATTTCATCACAACACACCTAAGTCGGTAAATCGACATAAGTTTCAATAATTTAGAAACAAATATAATTTTACAAAATCTAAAACAAATAAGTACCAAATTATAAATCCATACATGTTTGAGAAAAAACAATAAAACAAGTAAACACCCAAAAAAAATACATATACTAAAAAAAATGCAATAATAAAATTGACATTTTAAAATTGTATTAAATTTAAAAAAGATATATTTACTAAAAATAAAAAATCCACAATAAATCAGAATACAAATGCTGAGACTAGAAAAGATTTTGTTAAAATAAGGGGGGATGTTTGGGGGGAGGGAGCTGGTTACTGGTTGTTAATGTTGGGAGGGTGGGGTTTAGATGCAAGGGGAGAAGAAGGAGAAATAGGGGAGGGTAGGGTCAATGGCCATGTCGTATATTAACTATTACCGATGCAATTACTGACAGAATATATCCATCTGTACATCCGTCGGTAATTCAGTCAGTGTTTTTGACACGTCACTGTACAGAGAACCCGATTTGAATCCGACTGTAAGTCCATCGGTAAACTTGTCCATAAAAACTTACACGTCATCACACAACTTATTTTTTTTATTCTTCATATTTCATCTGGGATTCCTTTAGTATTTATTGATGGAGTGTTTCTGTTGGTATATACCGATGGAGTTAGCGATGGAAACATTTATATCGGTAAATATCACCGCAAAATACCGATGAAAAAAACCGTCGGTAATTTCGTTTGTATTTGTTGAATTTCTGGTAGTGAAATAAGTCAGTTAGTATCTTGAAGAACATGATGTAAGAAACATAAGAGGTTGATAGTAAATATATAAATATTAAAAGATTTGTGGTGGAAGTATTATCCAATAATAGTGAACCATTTCAATTTATCTTTTTCATTCACATCCTTTTCTCTGTAATTTGTTTTTTCATTAATGTTTTTTTTATTACTTTGGTGTCAATATCACTATATTGGTTCAATTTTCTATAAATTTTCCTTACAACAAATAAACAAACCTACCCATATGAAAATTTGAGATTAATTTATTGATAGTTTTGTGTAGTATTTGTAGTTTGCTTGTATATTAAATGTTTTATAGCCTTTTCATAAATAATTTTATTGTAATGAAGTATGATTTATATGTTAGGGTTTGTTTGTGATTTGATGAAATGGAGTTTAGTTTTGTAACTTAGGTTGTTATATTGGAAGAATTGATGAGTTATTTAATAGGAACCAATTAAATTTTGTCAATTTCATTATAAAGTTTTAAATTTTGGGAATATTGATTTTTTATGGAATTAATAACAATTAAATGGAATTAATTTAGATTGAATAGGTTTGAATCAAACAAATAATAGATAATTAAATAAGTTTGAATTGAACAAATAATAGATAATTAGTTGGGTACCAATTACTTGTTGTTAATTTGATTTATTTAGTTCAGATTTTCAGGCAACATTGAATTTTTATACCAATGATAATTGGTTGTTAGATTTTTAATTATCAAAGTTGAATTTTAAATTGGTGGTTATATTATTTATAAATGTCGTTATCAATATTCTATACAAGTTTTTAAAGTAATGAATTATTATTCTTGGATGTATCGAGATTCACCCCAAAGATTATATAAGAAAGAATATTAGTGGAGGCAAAATTAGATGTTATGTGTAAAGTGTCAAAATAAAAAGTTTCATTAATCAAATGTAAAGATGACGCATCTTTTAAAAAAAAAGTTCGTAAAGAAATCCTTGTGTTAGTTTGCACACAGAGAACCCTATACTCCTTATGAGACCCTGTTAGAAAGGATTCTTGGAACAACATCTAATTTTAGCAACATACATAAAGTTGTAAATGATAATAATAATTGTTATAGGAGTATGGTGATAAATGCAATAAGAATTAATCTATAACTTGTATACAAAAAATTAAGATATTTTCAAATCACTCTTAAGTTGAAAAGTTATTTATGTCTCCAAAAGACAATTGAGCATATGACATAGTATCATTCATATAATACAATAGATGAAATAATGATGCACCATTCTAATGGTGAAGCATGTAAATAGTTTAATAAGGAGCATATTTTATTTTTAATGGAACCATAAAACATATATCTTGGGTTATGTACCAATGAGTTCAATCGTTTTAAATCCTTTGTTGCACCCTTTTCTTAGTAGCCGATCATATTAACAGTTTACAACTTACTCTCGGGGAAGTGTATGAAGCCATAATTAATGTTTCTGTCTACGATCATACCTTGTCCTTATTGTCCATGTAGGAATGTAGATGTTTACCTTTGATCGTTGATTGATGAGTTGAATCAATTATGATCATTTAGGGATTTGACGTATGATATTTCAAGGAAATAAAATTTTCATGTAAACCCCTACGTAAAAGTAGTTGAAGGTAATAAGACTTTGACGAGTAATAGAAACTTGGGATGAAAAGAAAAAAAATAAATGCTGGAAATAAAAATACATGTGATGTTTAAATGGAAGGAATGACCTTCGTAATTAAATTTAAATGAGGACTAAGAAATTTAGTTTAAAACTCATAACATTGGTGAAACTGGTAATGAGTTTTTATGGATAGGAGAATTAGAAAAAATTAAAATAAATATATTTTTATAATGAGAATATAACTCCAAAGAATTATAAGGAAAATGAGGAATAACAGTAAAAGCAAAATTACATGAAAAATTATTGGTGTAAACCCCGATTAAAAATTGATAATGTTACCATGAAATTTTAATAAATCCATAAATGAAATGATGAAAAAGGAAAAATTATTATATTTTGGAATAAGGAATCGGTCCCAAGGATTTAGTGGAATAAATATACAATCAATGCAAGGATGGAACATGAAAATTCAGTTTTTTGGTGTAAAATCACATACTGACTAGTTTTATTCTATCAAGCATAACTCTCAATTTGACTGTCAAATCTGGCTAAAATTATATGTGAAGTCTCTTGACATCTTTTTTACATTGGGTTAAAATTTGAGGATAATCGGAGATCAGGAACGTCCAAAAAATAAAAAGGCAATGATGGGTCAGTACAACTAACTAGAATTAAGGGAGCATTAGTAAGGGTAAAATGGTAATAGACCTACAAATTAAACCTTACCTATTGTGCAACTACTATTCATACATAACAACAACCATCAAGAGATAGAAGGACTCCATTCACGTCTCTCTTAAAAAAAACTCACTTGAGAAATTCTTCCAAAACTTGTGAGATTTGTCATAACTCATTTCTAGGTTATTCCCTAAATTCACCTTTTTCGTTCCAAAATAAAAAAATAAAATAAAGACTATCATTTTGGAAAAAGCAAGCTGGGAAGATTTCAAATGTAGAAAAAAATCAAGCTGTAATTTTGCATGGAATTGAAAGCCTATTTGTACCTCATTTTATTCAAAAATAGAGAGACAATGCAGATTCAAGATCAAATTAAATCATTATTGGATGAATTTGTATAAAAATTAAGCCCAAGAACATAATTAGATTTTTAATAGGCCAATTTGATTTAGTCATGGGCCAAATTAAAGTTTAATTATGTTTAAGAATTAAACATTTTTTTCTAGGTTATTCCCTAAATTCACCTTTTTCTTTGCAAAATTAAAAAATAAAATAAAGACTAGCATTTTGGAAAAAGCAAGCTAGGAAGATTTCAAATGTAGAAAAAAATCAAGCTGTAATTTTGCATGAAATTGAGACCCTAATTATACCTCATTTTATCCAAAACTAGAGAGATAGTGCAGATTCAAGGTCAAATTAAATCATTATTGGATGAATCTGTATAAAAATTAAGCTCAAGGACATAATTAGATTTTTAAAAGGTCAATTTGATTTAGTCATGGGCCAAATTAAAATTTAATTATGTTTAAGAATTAATTTAGGTTCAATTGAAGGATTTAATTAGGTGTAAGAACTTAATTATACTTTAAATGGGTCAAATTAATTTTATTAGGGGGTTTAATTGGTGAAAAATTAAGTTTAGAAGCCCAATTTAAGTTAAATTAAAGAAATTCACAGCCAGAGACCATTATGGAAATGTGTCGAACTCTGGGGACCTAATTGCTTAAAATCAGGGGTGAAATTTAAGAGATTTGAAAGTTTAATGGCCAATTAGGGGTGAAACTGAAAAATTCAAAATCAAGGACCAAAATGAAAAAAAGGCGCTGAAATTGAAGTTTGTTAGGGGAAAAATTGAACAAAATTAAAAGTTTGAAGCCAATTAGGGGTGTAATTGAGAGAAATTAGAAATCAAAGGACTAGTATGAACTTTTCTAAAATGGCAATACTTCAGGGTTGACTGTTCATCTTCTTCTTTAGATTTTCACTAGAAAAGATGCTTAGTTGGCTACCTTTTCAAGGCATTTATTGCTTTATCTCTCCATCAAATTTGACAAAACTTGCACGAAAACAATCGCCTAACATCTGACTATACCCTAGTGTGATCCGCTCTGGCTGACTGACACCACAGTAACTGTGACATCGCTCCAAAGTGGTCAACCCGACCAACTCTTATCTGCAACAAATCTGATAGCCCATGATAGCCACTTTGAACCAATAGTTGAGATCCTTCCAGGTTGAATCAAGGGCTAAGATTTGACACTATTAAAAAAAAAATGTTTCTCTTCTACCCCCTATAAATAGAGGAGGATTTCATGGCCTGAGGGAGGAGATAATCGAGTCCAAAGTTGGCCAAAAATCAGCCTCCCCTAGTTTTTCCTTCCCTGACCAACAATTCTCTCTTTTCTTTCTCGCTCTTAGTCGCCTTTTTCAGCCACCACCACCTCACCAACAATGTGAATGTTGGTGGCCTAGTACCCTTGCAACTCCATTTCCTTGTTGGTAATAAGGGTAGCCACCGTGAGCTTCCTCCCTTCTTCCTTACACAATAATCTCTACAAACTTCTTTTCTCCACCAACCAACACAACAATCGTCAACTACTCCACCAACACCGCCACCAACATCACGTCGACCTCCCATCACAACCAGCCAGACCATTGACAACACCCTTTAGCCCAAGTAGCCTCCCACTCTCTTCTCCTTTCTTCTTCTTCTTGATTATTTCTGCTGCTATTGCGTGCAAAATTCATTCTACATGCAACAGCTGAAATAATTAACATGGTTGCTAGGACAAGCTAGCAACCATATGGACTGTGGGTCGGACCTATTTCAACCCAACCTAGCCTAAAAACAAAGAGGCCAGACCTGTAGGACTGATGGAGGCCCACCCCGGCTGGGTCTGGCCAGGTGGTCCGTCAACCCAACCCAGCCCAATATAATAATAATAATAATAATATATTATTATTATTATTATTATTAAAAAAATGAAAAATTACAAAAAACTTCTATAGATCATTTGAAAAATTTATAATTTTCTCGCATGTTTTCTATCAATTTTCTATAATATTGGGTTGTATATTTACACTGTAAGATATGGATCCGATATTAAAATTCCTGATTTTCTCCGAAATGTTTCTTAATTTTTTTTCAAAAATTTAAAAAAATATAAAATCTTTTAAATTAATTTCCCCTTAAAAAAATATTTTTCTTTCATGCATACATCCAAATCCTAAAGGTTTTCCAAGCGTGTTTTCATAATTTTTTTTTTTGCATCTTTCTCATATTTTAAAAATGCAAAAAATAAAATAAAATATCATAACTAGTTTATGATTATCTGTCAGGATTTGACCAAAATATCAGAAACCCTTCACCAATTATTTTGTTCATTTTATATTACGGTGTAGAAGTAGACTTTAATATTTGAGGGTGTAAATCTATACAATAGAGTAAACCATCAGGTATTAAAGATACAATGTGAAAAATAAATACGAAGCTAAAATTTAGCCATTAGAACGGTTAGGATTTAACCCAATAAGATAGAGATTTCCTAACGAAAGGGGATCTGCCTTGGACCTTAGAAAAAGACTAACAAGTAGAAACTTGACCTAAGAAACAATCAAACAACAATGGAACTTACCTTAGGTAGGGTGCACTTAGGGTGATGCGTCTTCCCTTTGCACAACTAGTCCCTTACTTAGACTCGCGCAAACCATAGGTTTTCTAATAACCTTAATACTAGGTGTCGCCTTTTGAACCTTATAATCATAATTTTATGATTAAACACAAAACTCTTTCCTTTCCCAACACCACTTTCTAGGAGGTACATTAAAGCGCGCTAGTCTCTATGTCACCCCGCGATATGATTGTGACTCCATAGGAGACCACCTTATTTGGTTGGACTCAGTTTTGATTGTTTGCCTATTTTTTTTGTTCTGTTTAATTTTAGCTTGCATTTTTATTTCTTTAACATGCATTTTTGCTTCCTGTTCATACATAAGTACACCGAGTGTGGATTAATGCCCTCATGCATTTTAATTTCACAAATAAACCCAATTCTAGGTTAGGTGGGGAGTAGTGGTTTGCCTCATGCTTTTAGTTGGGGTTTAGATTTGTGAAACATCAAACTATGAATTGAGTGTTTACTTGGTAATAACGGTTACATCATGCCCCAACCATTCCTTGTAAACCCCTATATGTATTGCCTTCACGTAAGGTGATCAATGGGTAGTTCATAGATTTTTTGAGACCAGGTAAAAAATTTACCCTCATGTAATAGCCTAGAAATTAAGAAAAATCAAAGAAGGAGAATATTGAATTAGAGATAGAAAGTGAAAAAAGAAGAGGAAAAAAGGGAGGGATGTGGAAAATTTTGACTGGTTGAAACTCGAAGCTAAGAATATTACTTGGTAAGGAGTTCGAAACCTAACATAGCAAGCTTATATGAAAAGGAAGGCAATTAAGGTTGAATTCCTGAATTTTATGTTGGGTTTTATAGTAGAAATTTTAGGGAAATGCAAATTGATTGTAGATTAAGCCAATTGGGTTAGATTAGGTTGTGAAGGGTACTAAATTAGGAATAAATAATGAAGAAAACTAGGGTGTCCCTAAGGGCTCAATGGCTAGCCAATATGAAACCAAATTACATGTGATGAATTTATATTTCTTAAAGCGTAATGATGATTTATTAATGTATGTGCGAGGAGAATGAATACATAATATGTCATATATGAGATAAATTGAAGAGAATTTGCATCCTTTTTTGTTGTGCATGTTTCAAAAAAATAGGAGTAAGGATGAAAATTAGGATTTATAAATGTAAAATGGTTTAATATTTGTATAAATTAATGATGAATTTTTTAAGGAATAAATGGATTCTTTATGTCTTTTTGGAAGGAAATGAAAGTTCAATGTAAGTTGAATCATAAATGATGGTTAAGTTGAAAGAAAACCACTTAGTATATTATTATATAAATGTACATGGAATGAAAAATAATGTGGTATACTTGTGGATCCAGGGGAGGCTATGAGAGCTGTGCAGCAGCAATGAGGTATTATCATAACTTCAACATCAGGTAGCTGTCGAATACTTTAATAATTTTGTTAGGTAATGGTATTAGTGCCTGATAATGGGCAAAAGAACTAGTTTTTATGGTAATGAGACTAGTTCCCACTAATGGATAGAGGAACTAATTTTATCAGTAATGGATGAAATAACTAGTTTCCAAGTGATGGGACTAATGCCTAGTAATGGGGCAAAGAAATTAGATATCTAATGAAGGATTTATTGCTTGAAAATGGGCAGGGAGATTAGTCTTTCAGTAATGGGATATTTTTGGATAACAGTAATATGAGTAAATGTCGAAAGATGTAAGATTATGCCCTAAAAAGAGGTTAATAGTTAAGCTAACCGGGGGTTTAAGTTGAATTAGAAGGAATTTGACCGATTTATAAAAAAAAGAACTAATTGAAATAGATAAAATATAGTGGAATTACATAATTAAGTTGTATTCTTATGTGATTAATTTATGTAACAACTTGATTTTATTAGGTAATAATCAATTTCAGGTACCTCTCATCAACGAGCGGAATGATATGGTTTTTTAAGGAATACTTTTGCTAAGATATAATGAACAAGTAATCAGTAATCCTTTTGTTTTGTAATCTAGGAATGTAACTAATACTAACCTTATTGTAGGATATATTACTATACTTAAACATCTTTGTAGATTTCTAATAATTTATCAATTCTTTTATTGTATTAAAATTATAAATGCATATGGTTATACTTGGCCACTTTTATATGAATTGATTACGTGTGCATATATATATATATATATCTCATGTGCAAGAAATATAATAGTGGACTATGATGAATGAAACATTAGAAGTTGAGGTTGGAAGGTGTTCTAGTTTGATGACTAGATGACTCCAGGATAATTGGACAACCTTTGAGATGTGTATTAATGAGAATTAATGTGAAATAGGAATTAGCTGATAACTTGGGATCTCCTAATATAAAGAAGACTCTGCTGAAATTTTAATAGAAATGTCGTCAATTTCACGAGGAAGATCACATAATTTATACTTTAGTTCATAATGAGAAAATATCACTTTACCATTTGAAAAATATCACATAATTCATTTCAGGATAATTATTAGAAATTTATGTAATTAAATCCCTACTTACTTTTATAGGTCTAAAATTGTGATCCCTTATACTAATTACACTCTAGTTCTTAATTTCTAAAACTTATTTATAGTCAAATCATACGTGATAATCACTCAAATTTAATTTCTTATCAATGATTATTAACGTGTGCAACCTAATAGACTCCTGATAGGTTGATTTAAATATAAATTATAGTCTTATTTAAAATAGGATTAGATAAAGTAAACAATTTAACTTATTGTTAATTCAATAAATTGATTGATTTATATTTGAAAGTTAAGTTTAATTTCAAGCACCGTGTCACGATCTCTCATATATTATATAAGTTATGTGGTTTAACTTAGCTTCTTATTGACTAGTTTTTGTAATGTAACTATTATCCGTTTATTTGGAATGTTATAATCTAGACATTTGAGCATATGCTTTGTCAAATTATATTTGTTTTCAACATGATAGTTATTGATACTTTGAATATGATTTGAAACTCATTTCAAATCTTCTTCCATTTTACCTCAGTATTTCATAATCAAAACTATAATTTTAGAGCATATGGAACAATTTCCATAATTTAACTAGAATGATGAATACTATCTTGGTCATTCAAATATCATCCTATAATTTATTCTATATCTAATTAATGTCCATTTGTTATGTTTGTTTAAGATAACATCTAGTTAGGTGAAAACATAACATTTCATATCTAAGATAACCTAGTGATCTCAAGTCTAAGGATTACTTATCCAACTACTGTGTAAGTCTTTCCATAGACATGAATAATGTTTCAATATAAAATCTTTATACTGGTCAATTCAGTATACTTGTCATTAAATATGCATCTATATATTTAGTTTAAGGTATCCCTCACAAAGAAAAGAACATAATATGTGTTGGTTTTAACAACTTTGATTAATGTCCAGTCTTAATAGAGAATTAACAAAAAATATTTAGGAACAATGCTTTGATGCAGTAGGAATTCTCATAATTATAACTATTTTATAATTTTATTTACAAAATATTTTTGTCATAAGAATTTTATCTTTACTCTACACTTAAATTAAGATTAAAGATAAAAAAATGTCTTTACAAGATTATAAATAAAATATATCTATTGCCTATTACATGAGTAAAGTCACTTCCACATGTAATTACATGGTTTGTTATAGGACATATACACCGACAATCTCCTACTTGCACTAAATTCTCTTTCAGAATATTCCATTTATGTAACATGCTTTTATCCTATTCAATGATGTTATCATTATTAGCCTTACTCAAATCATAACCTGGCTTGATAGTAAACACTCATGCAATGTTTGATAATTTACTATGAGTTATGCATCCATCCTATAATAGTTCGCCAGAATCTTTCAAAAGTTTTAAAAACTTAGCTTCATCTACATTTGGTTCTTAATATAAAGGGATATTACATGAACCTTCACCTGAATAACTATGATTTATTCTCATTACATCTACTACCATACTTCTATAAGGATTATTATTATTATCCGTAAATCCATGTATGCTGGTAGAACTAGGAGTTAAGTCAACCATCCATTTTGACATAGTTTTGTGAGGAATTTAGGGTTATTTGTGTGCATACTAACATAAGTATTTTTCGACGAATGTTTTTTTTAAGTAGATGCATCATCATAATATCTTTGTTGTAAAATATTTTATTCTTATACTTCACATGTGGACATCTAAATTTGCCTATACTAATATTCTTTGGTTTAGAAATTATGAAATTAATAAAACCTTCAACCCTTTGATGTTAATCTTGTGTATACAACCCTTCAAGTGAATTTTGATATATCCAAGAAAAAAACTATAAAACACTTAAATATAAAAGCAAACTACAAGAAATTTAAGTAACTTAACCTAAATTATAAATGGGTTATAAAAAATAAATGGGGTTGCTTACTTTATATATCAAAGGTTCACAAAAAAATTCAATGATCGATATTGACACTACTGATAGATATAGATAATCAATGCTAGTGGATTGGGGATAAAATGGGGGGCTGCTGGTAATTTTTTGGCAAGAGGAGAAAGAAAAAGAAGAAGAAAAATGATATAGATAATTGATGGGAAGAACTGTCGGTTATAACTTATTTACATTTGTCAATGAAAATATTCTGTTAATAAATGAAGATGTATAAAATTACCGATATAACTACTGATGTATTTTAATTGATTTCTTTTTAGTATTTTACTTCGTTGGCAATTTGATCGGTAATTATTGATAAAATGTAATATGTCGTTATTTGTTTTAGGAAACTACCAACAAAAATTCTCTGTCACAAATTCCATTAGAAACTACCGATAGATTGTTTTCGGTTGGTTTTTGTATTGTTTTTTCTCAATTTTCTTTTAGTGATCTCTAACTACTCTTTTCAATTCATAAAGTTTTTGTTTTTTTTTTTTTGTTTTAAGTTTGCAGACATGATCATTTGGATATAAATGACTATCAAAGTTGGCTATTTAACATAAACATCTTCCACGACATAACAATTGAAAAATACATTTTCACATCCATTTAATAGAACTTGAACTTACGAAAGGAAGCACAAGCAAGGAACATCAGAATTGTTTAACCTAACAATGAGTGTAAATCTATTCCTTCTTCTTCTTGGTTAAACATACAGGTGATTATTCCTCAGTATTGGTTAGCGATATATCCTTCGTAGCTTCCTCTTTTCAGTTTTACATTTATAAACATATTCATGGATGCTGTAATAGGGTCTCTCGTGTTTTAGCTAATATGGAGGGGGAGGTCTTCTTATCAATTAATCATACTGATGGAAGAAATCCCAATAGCTGTAACAGCTATGGCCTTAGACGATATGAAATTCAGCACTTTATCAAAAAGAAATTA
>Ga0325414_1002625_pt1 | contig 18326 bp, 12 predicted proteins | sample PopdelMetagenome_8_FD_206183 | JGI IMG/M metagenome (GOLD analysis project Ga0325414, IMG submission 206183) | Populus deltoides microbial communities from Bellville, Georgia, United States - Leaf-PdKOR-R3 | ecosystem: Host-associated > Plants > Phyllosphere > Phylloplane/Leaf | place: USA... | reverse complement strand
TATATATATATATAAAGTGATTTTTCCACATGTGTGGTAACGGCAACTTGTTGAGACATTTACTACCAACTATGATCATGTATAATTGTAGGTCCGCGCCTAAGAAAAACAAAAGGTATTTGCAGATTTTTTTTTTATTATTATAAAATGATATCATATCATTAATAAATTTCAAACAGAGATAAAGAGCATAACGTTCTAACAACTTAATTGAGTGAAACACACACAAAGTAAATCTTAAAAAATGTATGAAAACCAAATTTACATGGAGTGAAATTGCACAAAAAAAAAGTGAAAAAATAATAATTAAAAGACAACATATTTTGATGAGCTTAGATCTGTAAAATAAATAAATATATACATACCAAATTAAACTAAGATTTTGAGACTAATCCTTCCTTGTTAATGTCACTTCAAAACTCACAACATTTGAGACATTTTATAAACAAATTTTATTATATTATTCTACGTCGAAATGCCTTAATTTGTTAATGTTTTGGTGTTTTATTTTTAAATATAGGTATATTTAGAATAATAAAATATCAAACCTCATGGAGTAATAAAATAATTATAATTTTTCTAAAAACATTATCCTAGTCAAGTGCACCAAGTCCACATTACAAGATATTATAGTTACATGGCCCAAGCCCATGCGATCAACTTAGTCACTCTTTCTTCTCTACTTCTGTTTTTATCTTCTCTTTTCATTTTTACCTTCTCTTTCTTTTTTTTTCTTTCTCTCTTTTTTTTCTTCCTTGCCAAACTAGACACAAACCTCTATATGTTTTTTTTTCCTTGAATGCCACTAATAATTTCTCTTTATGCAAGATACACATGCACACAATTTTTCTGTGCACATAAACTTTATGCATGTTGTCAATAACACCATATTTTTACATTAATAGCGACAACTTTCTTAATAGTTAATCATCATTTCCACCAATGGTGTATGGAACAATAACCATAACATGAAATGATGATCAACGACCACCATTGCTAGCCAATGAATTATCAGCTTCACAACCAATTTCTAATACTAATTTCTCCACCAATGATGTCTTTTTCTTGAAAAAAGTCTATGGCTGAGTGTATAAACACACTTGACCACTAAGAACAAGAAGAGATTTTTCCATAGAAATCTATATTAGTATAGAAACACACATAGTCGTATAAAATTAACAGATACATACTCTTAACTTTTACTTTTATTTCTTTTTTATAGTAAATTATTCTCTCTTCACACCTCAACTAACGTAAGCATCATAATGTTCTATGTTACCACAACGGATTGATTTTTTATTTTTCCAATAATAACCTAACCTAAGGCGTAGCTAGCCAAGGAAAACCCCTTTTTTATGTGAAGTTTTTTCATGACTTTATTGGTCGTACAGTTTATGGGAAACTAAACAAAAACCCAATTCATTTCCTTTTACTACTCACAAAAACTCTTTTTATGGTCGATGAAACTTTATAACAAAGGAGATTAACTGATCTTCCTACCACAAGGATTCCAGCTCCCTTGGATTTTCAATAACTCACTCATCAAGTGCAAGTATTTAATAATATTGTTGTAGCCATACAATAAGAAATTCATCATACAACTCTATTATATGCACTAGATGTATAAAGATAATTTTAGTTTCATGAAGGAATGAGACAAAATGACATACAAAGTATGCATGATACTTCCACTCTCCGAATGAGCTGCTCTTCCCATAAAAAGCACTCCTCCATGGATCTTAGCCACATGTGTAAAAATCTCTAACAATCCTCTCCTGACTCTCAGTCGTATGTTTCCAAATGAAAAGACCTCGACATAAGACGAGATCAACTTCTAAAAATGAACATTAATTTTACCAGGTGAAAGATTTCTTTACACATTTGCCATTCCAAAGAATATATCGTTGTGAAGGTCAGCTTACATATCCCATTAAGCACATACAAAATATCAAAAATATTCTAGAATTAGTGATAATAAAAAGTAATGTCATGTACAATATTTTTCCTATATTTTTTCATGGATCTGTTAAGGTATAATATTGCACCTTTAAACCAGACTCTATCATTGACCTTCATGACTTTGTGTTAAGATCACCTCTTTTTCTAGTACTAATATCTCAGTAAAAAAGAGTACAATAAAGATCTTTACCATCACTTAACAAGAATATAAGAGCACTAGAGCATATCTCCATAGATTTAACAAGAAAATACCTAACATGAAGCATATGCATAAACTAATTTTCACCGAGGCCCTAATCAATGGAGTCTACAATTACTTATTATGGGAATACATGTACGCACTTCCTAACATGACTCAACTAAGTGTAAACTAGCAATGATGAATAATATTAGGGTTAAAGAAGGAAGCATAATTGTACAAAGTCACCCATGCTTATACAAAGTAAAGTCTCTAACCAAAACATCTAAAACAAACACTAAAGAACACATTCATGATCACTTGACATTTCCTGATCTCTTAACCGCCCATTTGACCACCATACAAACTAAGGTGTTAGTTGCTATTAGAGCAAACATATGAAACCTTAATAAACTTTGTTTTTTTCACCATGATTATGGGCATGACATTGAGAAATGACAAGCCTTGAATAAATAAGATAAAAAGATCAATCGCCAGAGGTTACCTTCACTAATTTGTGAAAAAAATACAAAACTTGAGCATAAAAGGAAATAAGTTTGCACACTTAATGAACTACTAGGGATTACATAATCTCCAAGGAATTATATCTCCACTCTCTTTAACCTTTTCAAATAAAAAACAGTAGTGTTTCTACATCTCTATATGAAAATCTCCATGTTTTCATAAAAATCTTCATGTCTTTGTATGTTTTCATTAAAATTATTCAGGTCTTCACATCCATTTGTCACCAAAAAAGGATCAAGGGATTTTCTCCAGGTCTTTATGACCACTTGTCTCAAAAAAAGGATGAGAGATCCTTCTCCAGACTTCATGACGACTTATGGAATACTTTTCTATAAAAATACGTTCCTAAATACATATACAAACCAACTTGCTTTCACACTCACCTTTCATTATTAATAGACTACTTATTTTAAATAAGAAACAAAAATTAAACTCACCTCTCTTTTGCAAGAATGTTGACAAAAATTTACATGAAGAAATTTCATACAAGAAACATTAACAAAAGCCAACATTCAAACATAATCAAGGTTATATTTATGTGTAAGCATAACCATAAAAAGGTAAATGTTTATATTACAGTTAAGTCTATTAAAAACATATTTAAAAGATTTGAGTGAAAAATAATAAAATAAGAAAAAAAACTATAATATTATTTTTTAAAATTGTCCTAGTTGTGTGAGCTTAGCCCATGTGGCCAGACCTTGTGGCCATATAGGTGTGGTCGTGTGGGTTGTACCTACATGACCAGCTTGATCACTCTCTCTCTTTCTTTTTTTTCCTTGCTAAACAAGGCACACACCAATATGTAATTTCTTCATAAATGCCACTAATAATTTCTCCCAATAAGATATACACGCACAAACAATCTTTATATTCATATAAACTTTATGGATGCAGGCAACAACACTATATTTTTACACTAATGGATACAACATTCCCAACAGTTAACCACCATCCCCATCAATGGTGCATGACACAAAAATTATGATATGATATAATGACCAACAAACATTATTGTTAGCTAATATATTATCAGCTCCACAACCAATGTCTAATGCCAATTTCTTCATCAATGTTTTGTCTCTTTCTCCATGAAAAAAGTCAAAAGTTGAGTGTAAAATACACTCAGCCACCAAGAAGGAAGAATAAATTTTTCCATACAAAGCCATATAGATGTACAGATACACAAAGCTAAATAAAACTTATAGGCACATGAAAAATCCATTCATGCACCTCTTAGCCTTGTTGGTGTTTGAGACAACACCCTGACAATAATTGTCCCTTTCCGGCATATGACTTGCACGTATTACTATTACCTCCTCTAGTCCAATCATCTTCCAGCATCTCCCAAGCGATCCTAACAACTTTGAAAGGTAAATTTTAAACGTTAAATTAAATTTTGAATGATCTTAACATGTTATTAAATATTGAGTTTTTTATTTTTATTTTATTTGATTTTGTGTGTTTGATTTTGAATGTGTGTGCTAATAATTTTGTTCGCGGATATGATTTGTGTTTTTAATATGATGCATTTTGTGTATGAATATGCATCACAAATATGTCAATGTATTTTAAAAAATACGGTATGAGTGTTTTCATATTAAATAAAAAATAAATAAAAACAATGGTGCTATTTTGATGAATCATGATTTTATTTTCAAAAGAAATTATTTTGTTAAACATGAATCGATGAGTTAAAGGGTGCCTTTAACAATATCCTTTTGGTTCATTTTTTTCATATGATTTATTTAAAAAAAAACTATTTTGTTCTTTTTCTCATCTTTATTTGTAAATATGTCTTTATTAATTTTTGTGTTTTATGACATATTATTCTTATTGTTATAAGTGGACTTGAACTGAGTTAACATGACCTTACATAGACCCAATTAGTAGGAGTGATACCTTTTCAGGCCTATCTTGGATATATTTAAAAGAGTGGAGCCAAAACTTGATTTTTACCATCCATAGAGATCTAGCAGCCATTTTAGAAATGACCTAATTTATGAGTCTTTTATTTTGAAGTAAAAACATTAAAATTTTCAGATTTTTCAACAATCTTAATAAACGAGTCTCCTATTATAGGGTTCAACATCAATTTTTTTATGAATGACCTAGTTAACAAGTCTTTTATTCTTAGGGACGAACATCAAATTTTTCACAAATAGCCTAATCGACGAGTCTTCTATTTGTAAGAACGAACATTAATTTTTTTTTATGAATGACATAATCGACGAGTCTTCTATTCTTATGGATGAATGCTGTTTTTTTCACGAATAATCTAATTGACGAGTCTTTTATTTTTAGAGAGACGTCGAAGTTTTCATGAATGATCTAATCAAGGAGTCTCCTATTTGTAGGGACCACCATCAAATTTTCATAAATAATTAGAAATACATTAAAATAAACCATGAATAATCTTATAAAATAATTTAGACAACTAATGACATATATGAATAGATTTATGAGAAAATAAATAGAAAAGATGTAGTACTTTGTTTGAAAGAATGTAATATGGGTGACATCAATATCCCTTTAAGTATAACTAACCCCTTACTTAAATCTTAAGAGTTAATATTTATTTTAGAATTTCTAATTTTCTTTAAAGACTAGGTGGTAACCCAAATTTTCCTTTAATATAAGAGGTCCTAATGTCATGCTAGGTGTGACAAATTACATCTTATTTTAGATCTAGTTCAGCTTCTAATAATAGATGCAATATCTTATTATATGTTTTTCTAAATGTTTTGACAGTGCAATATGAATAACATAAATCTTCTAAATCCATTTTCATGTGATGCACACATGTTTACATGGAATACCAATCATTATCCATTCACCATATGAGCACTATTTTTTATCCATGTTGCATATGACATTTGAGCGACTGATTAGGATTGATAGGTTAAAAAAAGGAGTTATCATATAGTTTTATGGTAACTAGAAACCTTAACTAGTCTAGTAGAGGTTTTATGTAAGGAGTTGATTATGATAAAGAAAAGATAAAAATCATCTTAAAACATCCTGTTTAAGGTTAGCTAGTTCTTGTTTGTTTTTAATAATAAATGTACCTATTATGCTCCGGTTAAAGCTTTTCTAAACTAGTATATGCTTGATTGTTATTAAAGAGAGAAACTACAAAAATTTAATATAGTGAATTGAGATTTGAGCTTGATAATAAAGCCAAATCCTCAATTTTATAATATAGACATTAGATTCGAGAGGATGATAAATTATAACTTTGACGTTAAGCCTGCTTTCATTAATTATGGTCAAAATGAGTCGGAAAACTTCGACTCATCTTTAGTGGGCCTTGGTGACCCATTCAAAATGGTAGGGTAGAACGTATTACAAAACCTAAATATTCATAAAAAATGATCAAATAACATTTATAAGAAAGTGTTTACATGATTCTACTTTTTATTTTTTTTATGAACATAGTAAAGTTTTAACTTCACGAGCATATAATCATTTCAAGGTTTTAATGATACTCTGGTCATTTATAGAACAAAACAATACTTTTATTTACATTTTAAAAAAACAAAAAATTCTTCATTTCTTGAGAAGAGAACCCTTTTAACAATTTAACCATTCTCAAGTTTATATTTTGGTCAAAATAAAAAAAAATATTTTTTTGAAAACAATATTAGATTTTTTAAACGACAAAGTCTTAAATTCTCAAGGACAAAATCCTTTTAAGGATTTAACCATCCTCGAGTCAACAACGATCAACAAACATCATACAAGGAGAAATAAAAAACCACATAATCATAACATTTTAAGAAAATTTAAGCACAAATATTATAGTAAACAAATGAACATGTTTATACATAGAAAATCAACCATGTATTACAAATTTCTCAACACAAACAAATCAATACATGTAAATATAATATCTATACATAGAAAATCAACAACATCTTACAAATTAATCAAAACAAGTGAATAAATGCATTCAAATTTGAATTTGACCTTCAGAAGCTAGTGGAATTAGACTCCTAAGGTACAAAAAAGGTAGTGACAATGATTAATGTTTATGCATTGGTAGATTACCTAATAATAATAAGGGGAGTGTGTATACTCCGTGTGTCAGCTTTGAACCTGCGAGTAAATGATAGATAATGAATATTTTTTTAATCTTTTTTTTTTATCGAGGATGTGGCTATTATGAGTGGATCTAATGGCAAACAATGTGATTATTGCTAGTGTTGATCATGATTTCAAGGAGAAAATGGAATGATAATAGGTTAGTGAGAGTAAAGGATGGTATTCAATTTGATTATGTGGTATGAAGGTGAGGATGATGGTAGTGAAGATTATGATAATGAGTGACTTGTTGGAATTTGATGAACTTCTAGTTATGGTGGTTAGGATTTTCCAATGATCGTGAATATGGTTATTCCAGTTTATAAAAGGGAGCAAGTTTTTGGGTTTTGATTGAAGAAGAAAAATCTAAAATGTAATGGTTTAGTGGCTAATAGTAGATGATTGTGTTACGTGGTGATGATTAATGTGAGGCTGAAGAAGATAATACGTGCCAGTAAATGTGTGAGGGAGGAAAAGATAAAAAGGCAACTAGGTTTTGGTTTTTTTAGCATATGACTTTTGTCTTTTTCCCTTTATTTCTTTTCTTTTTATTTCTTTATCTTACCTAGTTTTTTTTTTTATTTGTGCCTTCCTTTTTCTAGGTTTTTTTCTCCTCTATTTATATTTTTAGGGTTCTTGTTAGAGAAAGATAAATTAAAATTGAAAAAATAATATTTGAAAATTTTTATATTATTTTCTTCTAGAAAAATAATTTTTAATTTGAAAATTTTATGGTCAAAGATTAATTTATTTCTTTTTCTTACCTGTGTAGAATCTCTTTCTAAAATTTTTCCAATTTTGTCTGAATTTTTCTTTATTTAATTTTTCTTTTCTTTATTTGTATGTTCTTCTATTATAGTATTTGACTCTTTATCATTTTGGTCTCTCTTTTCTTCCTAATTTATAGTTTCACTTCCTAATTTTTTTATTTTTATTGAATTTAAATATTTTATTCTTTTATTATTATTTTGAAAATATGTTGGAAATTGATATCAAAGTTTGGTTATGACACTCTAAATTAATAGAAAGTCTGGTTTGACCCTAAAAAATGATATATGTCGGTACTTGCTATAATCATTGTTATAATTCTTAACTTCTCAACAAATTTATCCATCAACTTTCTAGCATAAGATGTGATCTTTATTTTCAAACTTGTAACTTGAGCAAATCTATTAGGAAACAAAAAAAAATATGCTTAAACTTAATCTTCTTTAGTAACATATTTGCCGACCCAAATATTGTATGACTTAACCAAATTGTTAATTATATTTTTAACCTTAACTTTGAGGTGAAATAAACACCTACTTTAAATCTTAAGAGGGATGTTCTTCAACCAATTTAAAGCACCAATGTCAACATCTCTAGTATCCCTCAATTGATATTTGTATAAGATTTTGATACACATCAAAATCCTATTTTCAGTTCCAAACCATGATGTCCTTTTTTCTTTAAATTTGCATAAATATTTCTTAAATAATACCTATGTGTTGCTTGTAGAAATATATCAATAACACTTTTAGGTACACTTTGCAAAAAAAATAAAAATTTGCTAATAGATAGAGAGATAACATAAAAACAAATGCAAGAGTTACATAAATAATTATAAAGTGAAATACACCTTTTTCTTGTCAAACATGATGCAAGATGGAAATATGTATCATTTTATACCTTAATAATAGCATAAGCAATAATAAATAGTCCATTATTGGCATTCAAAGCCGCCGACAACAATAACACACCTTTATATGAACCCTTTAGACATAATCCCTTAATCCTAATAAATGTTGTATGACTTTTAACAAAGCCATCCTTCATGGATTTTAAACAAATAAAAAATCTTTGAAATTTTCTTAATGAATGAATTTTATAATTGAAATTAGAGTCAAACCGCAAATACATATCAGAACTTGGATTAAATTATTTCAATTTGGGGTTGACTATTATGAGTTCCTTCATCAAACCCTCTAGCTTTGGTATTGACTATTCATAATTATATTAGTTGGGGTTTAATCTCAAACTTATCATCTAAAATTATATCAAGAGCTTTACTAGAAATGTTTAAGTTTGCACTACTAATTGGTAGCAATTTCTTAGCTATTTAAATTGAATTAGCAACTTTGATATTTGAAGGCATAATACAATTATACTTTTCATTTAATGATTGAATCAAGAAAGTTTTTGCTTTTAAAAACCAAAAAAGCATATATCCTCCAAGGGCAACTAGTAACCATATATTTGGCACTCACCTTCACTTTTTAATTAATATACCTTTTCAAATGATACTCATATTTCACTTCATACTCTCCTAATATATCCTTAAAATGATTGTTATCATTAAAAATATGAGATTATTCAAAATTAATTGATCCATTAACTAAAATCTTAAATATTTTACATTCATATCCAGTTATTAAATAACTATTGTTCTTCTTTCCCTTACCACTTTCCCTATTTTTTACACATTTCAACATCAACATCATCAGCTTTATTATTTATCCATCATCTTCCATTCTTTTGCTTGGTCAGAGGCACTATTCATTGTTTGAACAAAAGAAAATTAATCTTTTATGCTATTTATCCCTTCATCTTCATTAACAAATTCAAATCATTCCTCATCTAAGTTTTAAAATCTCGATTCAAAAAAATAATTGTCACATACCTATCACTTGCTTAGTTCCAAAAAAGAAAAAAGAAGAGATTCTAACAACGTAGGTTCAAGAAAATTGCATCAAGAAGAGCAAATTTGGGTTGAAGTGATTAAACAAATCTATTAAAATACTAGATTAGGTTTTGATTTGGATTTAGAGTTTGTGTTTGTCACAAAAAGAGATAGAACTTATGTCTAAAGTTTAATTTTCTTTCCATTAATCTATCGTTTGTTCACTTTCTGATATATCATATATGACTAAAGTTTGGTGTTTTTATCAAAATTTAAAAATTATGTTGACATAGAAAGTAAACTATAATTACTAAAAGAATGAAGGAAAAAAAAATAAAAATAACTAAACTATAGGAGAGTTAGGGTAATTTTTCTTGTAATAAATAACACAATTAAGTAGTATCATTGGAATATTGATCATTGGAAATAAAAAGAAAAAAGAGGAAGTGTGTTTAAGTTAGTCATGATTGTATATATCATAACTCATATGCGGCTTGTAGAAGTGTTGTGTAGTCTGTGGTGGGGGTCATATTTAAATCTTATTTTAAATTAGACATGAAATTAAAATATATTAAATCAAAGAACCGAATGGGCATAAGTGCCTTCATTAGTTCCTCAATTCAATTTGACCTAGTTTAATAGCTATAGAGAGTATTTATTTTTCTAGATTTCGTTTTTCAAATGACACATCGCAAATTGATCTTAAACTAGATCAACATGATTTAGTTTTTTTTTTATTAATTTAGTCTAGTTCAAACTGCTTTTGGGTCAGTTCAAGATAGTTTATATTTTTAAATTAGATTAATCTGGGATTTGATTAACTAGTTTAATTGGCTAATCTAATTTAATATATTGTTGGTGTTGGTATGATAAAATTCTTATAGAAGAAATTTTCTTTATATATTTTTTATTACACGACATAATAATTATGGCAAGACAAGGATCGTGCCCATCTTAAAACCTTTTGCAATTGTTTTATATATTAATCGGCGCAACAAAAATCTCATAAACTTGTCCCCTCCTAAATATAATTAATAACTTGATCATCTGTCTTCCAACTTAGCTCAAAACTCCACCACTCAAAACACATTATTTACTCTCGAGAATGTTGTAGTTCTATTTATAATGTTAGGATGTTACCAAACATAAAAATAATAATTTAACTCTTTAATTCATAATTTATTAAAAAAACTATAATTTTTTTAATCAAAATAATAATTTTTTCTTCTAACTTAATCAAACTCTCTTTAATTAAAATTAGTGAAACAATAATTTTTTTTTATAAAAATAATAAATATAGGGATTTAATTAAAAGCAATATAGAGAAAGAATTTCATAATCTTGACACTACCTCTATGTTTAACAAACTCCAAAAACTTTTCCATCGTAATTGAAGTATATGAATCTCACCCAAGTCTAAGCAATGGATACTAACAGTAATTTGAGCCTCACAAACCCTTGAATGTTGAAATTTGTGGGTTAGGGTTCTACGTACAAGTCTTGGAAGAATGTGGAGAAATTAAGAGGGGTTTTCACTGATGCTGTGAGTTAGTGGCGAGATGGTTCTTTTTTATATATAATATAGGAATTATCAAATAAGTGAATCACTGGGATTTTGATGGAGAAAGTTAGATTTCGGATATTGTTTCGGATATTGTTTTCCTTTTTGATACTTGAGTCCTTGATTTTAACATACCTACCATGATTTATCCTCTTTCATTAACCTAATATAATTGAAATTTATCTTTTAATTTATATCATTTAGTTTTTTCAACTTAAATTATTTTTTCATTAAATATTTTCAATCATATATATGTTCAAGATCATGCCTTCAATTTATTCTTACATTATTCTATATTTTTAACTTTATTAATTTACAAAGATTTTATATCTCTTACAAATGTGGTATAGTCATAACCATCCATGAAAGGATGAAGGAATATGATGATTTTAAAAAATCGAATATAATTAATAACTTGGAAAAAATTGAAATTAAGTTACAGAAAATATTAGCATAAGGAAGGTATCCTATTTTGTTTTAAAAGCAAAATAATTTCTTTTTAAAATAACATTTGTAATCGAATATCTTTATATTAAAAAATATGTACTTTAAAAGTATAAAGATACCAAACGAACATATATGAAATAAAATAAAAGCATGTATATAGAAAAAACCATGGTTTTAGAAACACAATCTCAAAACAAAGCATATATATAGAAAAAAGTATCCGAAGTTGTAACTTCCTTGTGCCAAATGACAACCAAGAAACTCAACACATGTATGGCCAATGTTTTGGACTGCCTTGATAATGAAAAATACATTAATTAGAGCTATCTCTCTCTCCCTCTCTCTTAAAAAAAAAACAGGTAAATTACAATAAATAGAGATGAACACCTTTTAAGAGATGAACATTGGCCTTTACCTGGGTTTCAAACTGAACGTTAGGATTCCTTTTTGCAGGCAGGTGGCTTGTCAAATTGAGGATTTATGTCATAATTATAACATGATTTCTAATCTTGAAGTTTGAAATTTGGTTGTATATATATTTAAATTTAGTTGATTAAAATATACATTGAAAAGTTTTAGTGAGCTTTTGCCAACAAGCTTGTTTGATGATATTGTTGTGTTATATATATTATGCACGGTGTTGTTAATTTGGTGTTGTGCTGGGTGGCAAAGCGATGGTTGAGAATTGATTGCTACGTTTTACTTATAAGTGCTCAAAGGAAATAAATAATATTTAATTGAATTCTATTGTTATGCTTTTGAGATATAAAATTATAAGTATATTAAAAATATGTTAATAAATATATTTCATTTATAATAAATAATTATTAACTCTTTTTTTTTTTGTAACCGTGGGTATCCGGGTCAGTTTACATGCATCTCGACTAATCCTTTGAGGCCCTGAAGTCAATGACTACATAAGCCTCTAGTGATTCCTGAAATTTGTGACACTCGAATTGGTGATTTCTAAAGAGTAAACTCAGGACCTAATCAATTGGACTGCACCGCTCATGATTAATGATTATCAATTCTTAATCTTATATCTTATGCGTGAGTATTAGATTAATTCTTATATTTTAAAAACTATAAAATTTAAATTGTGTAATAACACATGTTATTTTAAATAAAAAAATTAAATATAATCAATAACATATTAAAAAGGGTTTTGAAATTAAGTCACGAGATATACTTTCATTTGTGGAACATGCATAATTTGTTAAAATAATTAATAGAAAAATATTGTTATTTTAATTAAGAAAGTAAATCTCATAATATAAGATTGTGTTTTTAATTTAGAGCATAAGGTTTCCTATTTTGTTTTAAAAGAAAAATAATTTCTTTTTAAAACAAAAATTGTAATCAAATATTTTTATGTTATAAAAAGATGTACTTTAAGAGTAAAAAAAAAAAACAACAAAAAACATATTTTTTTTATAAAAAAACTAATTGCTACATAAAATATCATTATTCATTGTTATATATTATAAAAGAGTTTTGTTAAAAAGTTCTTGCACGAATTTATATTGTCAATTAAATAATTATTCTTAGTTAATTTAACAAAATAAAAATCAAGTCAAAAATAGGTTTTTCATAACCCTTTCAAAACCATAAATTTAAATACAAAATATAGTTTTAAGAACACAATCTCAAAACAAGGCATATATAGAAAAGTATCTGGTATTGTAACTTGTGCCAAATGACAACCAAGAAATTCAACACATGCATGGCCAATGTTTTGGGCTCCCTTGATAAGAAAAAAATAATTAATTAGAGCTAATTAACTCACTCTCAAAAATAGGTAAATTACAATAAATATTAAATAGAGAAGAACACCTTTTCCTATTGCTTTTAAAGAGATGAACATTGGCTTTTGTTTGGGTTTGCCAAACTGTACGTTAGGACTCCATTTTGTAGGCAGGTGGCAGTGAAACCCTACCAACTTTTCCTCAACCAGATTCTCTTCTAATTTACCAGCACACTGCATTTTATTTTATTTTATTTTACCTTTTCTAGCCCATCTATTTTACTCTTTTGCCCTTTGTGATATATTTCTATTTTTTTTCAATTCTCAAAAAATGTTGGTTTGTCAATTTGAGGGTTTATGTTATAATATTCAAGTTTTCATGAATCACAATAATATAGCAAATGTATTTTAGTAATGAGATATTGTCATGGCCAAACATGATTTCTAACCTTGAGAACTAATTAGTTGAACCATTGTTTTGAAATTTAGTTGTATATTTAATTTTAGTTGATTGAAATGTATATTGAAACTTATACCAATTCAAAGATAATTTATACTTCCTTTTTTAATTTTTTATGTTAAGAAAAATTAGTTTTTACATTTTTTTTATTCAATAATTTATGCATGATGATATAAATTTTAATTATTTAAAGATAGAAACATGTGTTTATAAAATTTATAGATTAAGATATGCATTTATAATAATAACGATTATATTCGAATAAAAATATGTTGTCGTATTATAAAAAAAACTTTTTTCATAGTTGTAGATTAATGAAGAGCGACCAATCATTAATGTTGTCATTATAAAACTAGTTGACAAAAACGTGACGTGTGTTATAAATTTTAATTATTTAAAAATAAAAACACGTGTTTATAAAATTTATAGATTAAGACATGTGTTTATATCAATATCGATTATATTTGAATAAAAATGTGTTGTCGTATTATAGAAACAACTTTTTTCATAGTTGTAGATTAATTAAAGAGCGAGCAATCATTAACGTTGTCATTATAAAATCAGCCAACAAAAACGTGACGTGTGTTACATTTTAAGTTTGTTATTTAATATGTTTGATCCATATAAAATGACTTTGCATTTTTCTAAATTGTTCAAACTATTCTAAAAAATAACCATCATCTTCCTCTTTAAACAAATTTATTAAAAGATAATAAAAGCTTGGCATTTCCAAATTTCTTTAACCATGTTCCTCAGCTAGCCAAAGCATCAAATTATCTATATGAAAGAAGACACCTTCACATGATAAGACACAAGGCTATTATGGTCATTTCCACACATCTACTCATAATCTCCGCAAGAAAGCAAAAGAATCAAACAAAATCTCTCAACAGGGCCACCATGGAAGGTCATTTTGGCAAGTTTAAGGCAGCCTTCAACTGCTTCTTTTACTATATAAGAACCTAGTAATTTGATAGTGAAAGCATCCTGCTAAAAAAAAATAGCAGAAAATTTCTCTTTCAGTTTTCCTCCATCTTTAATCTACTTCCCCCAGCCCCAAATCTCTTCTCTCTTCTCTCATTTTTCATTTTTTGTATTTAACAATGGAAAACCAATCGGATGCCTCCAAATCTCCTCTTTCACCACCCAAACCTAAAGAAAAACACATCAGATTCAATTCTCCTCCTCCTCCTCCTCCTCCTCCTCCTCCTCCATCCAAGATAAACATCGAAGGACCACACCTACCAATGATAAAAAATAATGTTTCTTGCTTGCGAGGAACAGTTGAGCCTGAGAGAAGGCCTAATATGAATGGTAAAAATAAAAATATAGATTTTAACATGCATCGTAAAATGGAAAATTTTGAGAAGATGATCACTGAAGGGGTCAAAAAGTTTGTGAAAGAGTACTACAAGAAGAATCCTGATGAAGCTTGGACTGATCAAGAACACGAGTACAATTCCTCATCTTAATATATTTAATTACTGATCCATTTGTTTTTCAACAAATAATTATTATGCTTTTTATTTAATTTTTGTTTGTTTGTTATAGACATCTTAAATCATGTGTGTGTTTTTGCATGTGCAATCTTATGTATATTTTGCCAATTTCATTTTTTGTCATGGTTTTTATATTATTGAAACCTTCGTTTTTCAAGGTGATGAAAATCGTGAGATATATATGTTGAAATCTTTTTTTAAGATTTTTTATTTTTATTTTATTTTATTATATACTAATTAGTTTTTTATGGACAGGTCGCTCTCGGAATATACACTCAAAAAACTAAAGGAATAAAATGGGATTTGAGTTTAGAATAATCATATCTTAATTTAGTTGATTAATTAAATAAATAAATAAATGATAATGTTGTTTTTACATTATTTATATGTCTGTATTCTCTAGTACTCCAGTTGTCTTTCGATAAGTCCTATGCGATTTTTTTCATTTTTCATATTTATTTTTTTTAGAAAATCATATTTACCTTTTTAATGTTTCTTGAAGAGAAAAATACCGAACTCAAAATTATTGTGGATCTCACTTGCTAAACAGTGAAACCCAATAGATTCTTCGACCACATTCATTAATTCGAAATTACTTTGACGTCATAATTTCATAATATTATTACTTTATGTTGAGTTAATCGACTGATTAATTTAATAATCTTTTGTTCATTAACTTGTTGTTTTGCAGGCTATTCATAATGGGACTGAGGAAGTATGGAAGAGGAAATTATGGGAAAATATCCAAGAATTTTGTCAAGACTAAAAATCTTCAACAAGTCAAAAACCATGCTAACTTGGTGTTCCGAATAAGTGGCCAGTTGTTGAAATCCTCCACAAGAAAGGGACCGAACACCAAAGTTGGCGTCGCGAAGTCCGATCCTGCTGCAGCCAATATTGCTAGCACGTCCTACGTCGTGGTGCCTGATGTTGCTGATGCTGCCTCAGGAACCAACGGGGTGGCAGAGCCAGAAACAAATGCCATTGTGGTTGATCAGATCATAGGCACAACTAATCGTACTACAACATTGGACTTGTTTCCAACATCCGAGCCCAAGCCAACCTTAATCATGTTCCCTGTGACAGCACCAACGTTTCCTGTTCGGTCAGAAACTGAAAGCTCAGATGTTCCACCGAATTATGCCCACGAAAGCAACCTTCAGGATACGCATACTTATGGCAGTACTGTTGGTGGGGATTTGTTTCCTTCATATGGTGAACTTGATTTGGATCTCCATTTAGGTTCATGGTACTGATGAGGTGAAGGTGTTGAAAATGGTCTTTTGGGCATGCATCTAGAATAATCTTACTGTCTTATCTGTCCTTTCATGGAGTCAAGCTCAATTTGAGCATGTTCGAGTCGAATTAGTTCAGTTTGGTGTTTTTTTTTCCTGGGGAGAGTGGAATAGGCCTTGTGTGGTCTGTCTTGCTCTGTTGTCTTCTTTTTCTATGCTTAGTTAATGTTATCATTACAGCTTGTTTCTGTATTATGCATGCATTATACTGCTCCGTAGACCATTTATGTCAAATGGTTCTACTAAGTATGTATAATAAAATGCATAAATCCTAACTAAATTTCTTGATGTCGTCATTTATCTCTCCTTCCATTTAAAGATACATAAAGAGATAGTCATTCTAATAAATCTGGAAATAAGAAAGAAAGAGAACAGTAAATACCTGAAGATATGTATATTGTCAACAGCCTAGCTTGGTTGGACTGACTGAGCGTGAGGTCCCAGGTTGATTAAAAAGAAAATAAAGTATATTGCCAACAACCATAAGAGATTAACTCTCATGAAAAAAAACATAAAAAATTATAAAGTAATATTATGATAATCTTTAACGTATCAAGATTAGTCTATTGCTACATTTAATTTTACAACTAAATAGTATTTTTAAACCTACTTTTATATATAAAGATTAAATATAGACCACCAACAAAAAAAAAAAAATTTGGTGAATCAGTTATAAATATGATAATGTTTAATTTAATAATAATAAATTAAGGATAAATTTTCAGGATAATTTAAGTAAATAAAATAGTGCATGAAAATTCAGATTTTTTACGCAAATTAATGACTATCCAATTTTAAAATATTAAGTATATATTTTTATCCAACTGTTGAATCAGATTAGAAATTTAGAAAGAATATCTACACCTTTAGTTGTACTTTAAATTAAAATGCTCATGCACATGCTTTATGTAGGTGCCTTCACTTCTTTCCTCTTTTTTTTTCCTTTCCTTTTTTTATTTAATTTTTTCTTAAATTCTTAGAACTTCAAGTTCTTAAATGTGTGCTATATTCATAGCAATGATAATATTAAGAAATGATTGAATTGACTAGCCATCTTAAATGAAGCTCTGAGCGAAGCTAGTAGCTTCAATGTAATTGATTGTTGAGAATATTAAATTGATTAGCAATCTTGAATGGAATTAGTGGCATCAATGTAATTTATTGCTGAGAATATTAAATTGACTAGTAATCTTTAATGGAACTAGTTGTATCAATGTAATTAACTACCAGAAATATTTAATTAATTAGTAATCTTGGATAGGACTAGTGGTGGGAATCTAAATAACTTCTCGATATTTGATCTATTAAGGTTGAAATAGAATTGAAAGCATTAATGTAACTCAATTGTCGGAGTATCACTACAAGATTTCACAATTTTACAGACAGAAAAATTCCATCGGTGTGTGATTAGAAGTTCATCAGTGATTTTTTTACCGACATCATCACCGACGGATTACGTTCGTCGGCTTACCCTTCATCGGTGATTCCCCCTTCCGTCGCTATATCGGTTGGAAAAACAAAAAATCCATTTGCCGATGGTTTTACAGACGGAATTTGCGCGCCAAAAAAAAGATTCCCGCTTGAAATATATCGACGGATTTTCATTCCGTCGGTGATATTGTGATTGACCGACGAAAAATATCTGTCGGTAAATCCGTCAGTGAGTGTATGAAATACCGACTGAATATATCCGTCTGTAAATTCGTCAGTACTGGTGGTAGCTACTGTTAAATGCCGACGGATTAATTCCGTCGGTAAGTCTGTCGGTGAGTGTTTAAAATACCGACCAAATTCATCCGTCGGTAAAATCCTTGGTAATAGTTTTTTTCTTAATTTCTTTTTAAAAAATTATTTAGGATATATAATATAAAACTATATAAATTAATTGTAATACAAACCAATTATGCAAATAAAAT
>Ga0325414_1002624_pt1 | contig 18327 bp, 8 predicted proteins | sample PopdelMetagenome_8_FD_206183 | JGI IMG/M metagenome (GOLD analysis project Ga0325414, IMG submission 206183) | Populus deltoides microbial communities from Bellville, Georgia, United States - Leaf-PdKOR-R3 | ecosystem: Host-associated > Plants > Phyllosphere > Phylloplane/Leaf | place: USA... | reverse complement strand
TAGATGAATTTTCGTTCACAAAACATAACGTCATGTCAAGATTCCCCATGACGATGGTGCACATACACATAGACATGCATATATGATAGGCATGTCACACATGTACACTTCTATAAATGATCAGCGAGAGAGCAAGCAAGGAATAGCAACGTGTCTTTGTTTAACAGGACATCGATTTTCTCTTTATTCAGATGGTTGATAGCATAGGCAATAATAATTCAGATAAGGAATGGCTGAAGTACGACTTTGCTGGAGGCAGTACCAGTGATGATGGAATCATCAAGGAGCAAGACAGATTGCTTCCCATAGCTAATGTGGGACGGATCATGAAGCAGATTCTGCCTCCCAACGCAAAAATCTCGAAAGAAGCCAAGGAAACCATGCAAGAATGTGTATCTGAGTTCATCAGCTTTGTCACTGGAGAGGCATCCGACAAGTGTCACAAGGAGAAGCGCAAGACAGTTAATGGGGACGACATATGCTGGGCTCTTGCATCTCTAGGGTTTGATGATTATTCCGAGCCCCTAAAGAGGTATTTATACAAATATAGGGAGGTCGAAGGAGAGAGAGCTAGCCATAACAAGGCAAGCAACAACGAAGAAAAGGATGATTCGTCGAAGTATAGAGGTGAATCTATCTTGAAGGCTACTGTTTATCCTCATACTCCATTGAAGCTCCCTGGGAATATTGATAGGAGTAATAGTCTCTCAAGGCGATTTTGAATTCTTGGAACAAAGTATGGTAACAGTCCTTAATTAGTCCTAAATATTGCTGGTATTGATATAGCCAGTTGTTATGATATTTGGTTATGCTTTTTTTTTTCTTTTTTCTTTTTTGTGGTGGTGATCATAGTGGGGCATTGCTGATGAGGGGCCAGGGAGGCTGATTTAGCTGTGTTCTATCAATTTCTGGGCGTTAAAAATTCTTGGGTTTGTTTTTGATTGATTGTTATTAATTACAGTAAGAGTTATGTTAAATTAAGGTTAAGACTTTGATAATTAAGTCCAATCAAGCTACATCCTGCTATTAACTCATTCCTGCTAATTTTAATGTCTTTGATAAGGATTGTCTCCGTTTCCTTTTGTTTTTAACCCTAATTCACATGAGATAATTTATCCTTTAGGGTTGCAATTGCATAAAAAAAAATTTATATCTAATTAAATTATCAAGGAGCAAGACATCTATTATATCTAATTAAAAAAAAAGGAAAGAAATTCATGCTATGAACTTTCAAAATATCAATTAGATTTACAGCTGCCTATGGTACTCAAAACGAATCTTAAGTCATATGATTTGTAATTCTGAGCTTGTTTATTTTGATTTAAAGTATAATTAGGATGGATGGAAAATAAAGTAAATTGATTGAATTATGAAAAAAAATGATGCTTAATTAATTTGTCACTTATTTTATTTATGTATTGTTGGTTTGGCGTTGAGAGCAGGATCTAGTTGAGTCTGTAGCTCTAGGTGTAGCTGTAGTGGAGTTATGATGATAGTTGCTTTATAAAATATTTTTTATTTTGAAATGCATTAAAATATTTTTTATATTTTTTAATATTTATTTTTAACATTAACGTATCAAAATGATTTAAAAATATTTTGATAATTTAATTATAGAACCTTAATTTTATTCCATTCAAATTAAAAATGGTAATGAAAAGTTATATTGTTAACTCAAAAAATATCTATATTATATCTATAATAAAAATTAATTTACGACACTAACCAAATATAAAAATATATGAAAATAATTTTAATTTTTTATATTGCTAAAATTAATATACTTGTATATAAAGAAAGAAAATTGTTTTTTTTTTTTTGAAAAATGAAGGAAAACTTGCATTGAAAAGCCATCATCATGAACCTTTAAAATGTGTTTTATAAGCTGAGTATAAATTTGAAAACTCTAAAAACTAGTTTTTCAGTTTTTGAAATATTGAGTTTAAATAGAAAGTTTCAGGTTTTATATTGGGCTGTTTTGGTTTAATTGTAAATAAGGATGGATATATATATATATATATATATATATATATATATATATATATATATAACAAAAAAAAAAAATATAGGAGGCCTTCGACATTGTGGTGATCATAAGAGAATATTGAAAAGTGTTGAACAAGAGATCTCAAGTTCTTGCATTTATTTTGTACTACAAATGTAATAAAATATATAAAATCTCAAGATTGAAAATATTATGTCTTTCATATACACAATCCGGAAAAATATTCCTGCCGTCGTGTTTAAATCATCCAATAATATATTAACCCATAAATCGTACAATTATGATACTGATTCCTGTGTCATGAAGAATTCATAGTACTGGAATTAATCCCCCTGTTGCCGTCTCCATGTGTTTTTCATAAATTTTCATTACAAGTCCGTATCCTGGGTTCATGTTTCGCCATTCATGCATATAGCCATGTGATATTCCTGGTAGACCATATATTGTCTATGGTTTTTTTGTTTTGTTTTTGAAAGCCCTAGATCCGGGACCACGATTTTAAATGTCTCGAACTATCCTAGTTTGTCGTGATCTCACACACACACACACACATCAAGTCTCGATCATGCTGCAATTTTTTATATAAATGATTTGGATCATCTTCCCAAAAGCGAGGATTAGTCAATATTGTCTAGATTCTTAGAAGATAGGGACGAGATCATGGAGAAGCTATTAGAGTAAACATTACTAGGAAGGCTTTCTGGGGTTTGTAAGGCATCAAATTCTACTTTGGCCATTTAATTTATTACATATGCTAGCTAGCTGATATTTCATTGATAACCACTAAAGATCAAGAGAGAGGAACAAGATTTACGCTTTTCTTTCAATGTTGGGAGCTATTCCGTTCTTCTTTACCAAAAGCTAGGAAGTTTTCATACTCGATCGTGTGGCCTTCTCGAGCTGACAGATTAGTTTTTCTTCTGAACTACCTTAAAATTTCTCTAAAATGAAATACACAAATGCCCATCTAATACACGAATAGAAAACCAGCAGAAACCACTGTTTTTTTGGGTATTGACGAATTTTATCACTCGTTACAGTACCCGTACGTATAGTGTACGGACCACAGTCACACCCATGAACGGGACAAAATGGAAGGGGGTATGAGCACTTCTCCATGTGACATCTAGCAGTCGGGCATGTGTTGCCGATGTGCCTCAGGACACGTGGTGGAGTTGTAAATGGTTAAATTTAGCTAGCTAGTCTAAGCAGAAATATTTTTGCCGGCCACCTTTTTGTACAGGCAGATTATCTTAGTGATGCTATCATTTGAGTGCCATCAATAATTGGTTCTTGTCTAAAGCATTTCGATAAAGGAGAGAGTATTAGAATCTTGAGACGAATTGCTCCTCCATGTAAAACTGTGGTAAATTCTGTGTGTGTTCATTTTCAAAAGTAAACAGAAAACAGAATTATTTCAGCTAAGACTTTATTCTTTTATAGAACTCTTTAAATTTTTAGTGCCGTTGGCTTGCTAAAACTTTTCTTAACCAAGCGAATAGGAATTTGTGCTATTCAAGGATTCCCTTTGTTCTCGTAATATTAATAAATAATCGCAGAACACATCTTTGCGAGCCAAGCGTAAAAAAACGTTAAAAAAAAAATCACCATCATTTTATGATAGATAAGAACCCTAACTGGTTTTTATATCTACTGGAAATAACTGAAGTTACTGCAACGTTTTGTGGAAGTCCCTCCTGCAGAATCTGCAGAAAACACAGCTACTACATCGCTGCCCTGCACACAGGTGGTTAGATATCGTATGTATACAACAGGTTAGATATCGTATGTATACAACAGTGCAACACTTGCATGAAAATGTATGGTAAATTAGGGAAATCCTTGCTCACCACCTAATTCGTCTTAACAAGTGCTCGATTTAACATTCTATATATGGTATTCTAGGATTCATAATTTCATATCTCTGTTTATTCTTTACAAAATCAATATGATCTTCACGAAGTACATTTCTCTTTATCTGCTACCAGCGGTCTTGTAGTGTAGTAATTACATCTAAGCTTCTAGAGGTAGGCTTGTCTTACCCATCAGCACTTGATTTTATCTTACAGCTCGTAAGTCATACCAACCTTAAGCATGCGCTTGTGAGGAATGTCAAACACCTTCTCACTTTGTCTCAAGTTTTTCTTCAAGAAATTGTAAGCGTAATTGATTAAAATCCTATCCCCCAAACTCGCTCCTTTGCTTGCAATCACTTCATTCTCACCAATCAAGTGAACAACACCAGCACGGCATGCCTTGTCGATGATCTCGATCTCTCTCTCTGCATCCTCTTGTTGCTTCTCTTTTTCAGCAGCTTGCTCCATCCTCATATCTTCTACTTGTCCATCATCTGGTTCTCCTTCTTTCTCGGTCACCTCTCCATTAGTGAGAAATGCTTGGGAGAACCAGTGCTCGTTTCTGATGAACTCCTTCAATTTTTCAACTAACATTCCCTCGAAAGGCTCTTGTTCATTGCGCACGTCCGTGTATCCATATCTGGCCACACAACGAAACACATTGAGCTCCTTTGGTTCCACTCTACGAAAAAGGAAACGTTCTTCAGCTGGAACCTTGCCAATTGGCAGAGTCTTGATGGATACGAAAACAAGGACTGAGTGTAGTGCAGGCACATTTTCCACATAGTGCTTGAAGATGGGTGGGATGCCGTGAACAAGTTCGGAGTAGAACATGGCAAGTCCAGGAAGCCTGCTAAAGTTCCCTGCAGAAACCTCTATCAGCTTGTCTGGAGAAATCTTGTGATCAAGCTCGTAATAGTATTTTCTTCGATACACATTGTTCCAGCTATACATTATAGCCATTAGAACCCCAGCAAATGCTAATGGTAGATATCCTCCTTGGTCAAATTTGTAGAGGACAGAGCTTAAATACAGAAGCTCCACAGTTCCAATTGTAAGCACAAAGACAATTACATGAAATATGTTGGTTTTCCATATCATTAGCATGATGAGTACCAGGAAGGATGATGTGAGAGTCATTACAAACACCACGGCAATTCCTGTAGTTAACAACTAATTTATCAGCCTCAAAGAATTTATTAAAAACAATTATGGGTGCATCATCTGAGATTTGAAAGAGGCTAAAATAATCTGTGATCAAGAGCTGCGGATTACCATATGCATTGCCAATCTTTGTAGTAGTCTTAAAACCAAGCGTGACACAGACACATGCCACCATAAGAAGGTAATTGACTTCAGGGATGTAGACTTGCCCTTCATACTTAGCCGATGTGTGCACGATTTTCACCCGAGGGAAACATCCAAGTGCTAGTGATTGTTGAATTATGGAGAATGTCCCCGAAATCATGGCTTGACTTGCAATGATTGATGCCATTACGGCCACCACAAACATTGGCCAGTACAATGGGTCTGTATATAATGCAGTTGCCTTGAATGGTTAAAAAACTATGGTTATAATGAAAAATTAACAGACAAGGAAATTCATCAACCTGGAATAGACTTGAAGAAGGTCGCTGAGACAAGACCGTTGTGCTTTCTAAGAAAGGCGGCTTGTCCAGCGTATGCCGATATGAGAGCAGGGTATGTCACAGCGCACATGCTTATTTGAATGGACCGAACTGTGAAATGACCAACATCAGCAAATAGTGCTTCAGTTCCTGCATGCAAGTTTTTAGTTAGTGGCTGTCTAATGAGCGAAAATTTAAGAGCTAATTCATATATAATCAAGCAGTATTTGTTGTTTGAATTGAAAGGAATAGAACCTGTTATGGCAAGGACAACGCCACCAAGGGAAATCCATGCATCTTTTTGGTTCCTCCTGAAATAATCAACTATGTACATTGGATTCAAAGCTTTGACCACTGCTGGATCATACTTGAAGAGATTGTAGATGCCAATACCGCCAATCAATGAGAACCAGACACAAATCACAGGTGCAAAACTGTAGCCCACTTTATCTGTTCCAAATCTCTGAACCATGAATAGGCAGATCAAGATCGCTACCGATATCCAAACGATGCTATCTGCATGCGCAAGATTGAACAGTATGAGTAGCTTTTTTTTTAGTTTATTTGAATTATTACTTAAATCTGAGTTAATGATGCAGATTCAGGGATTCCTCTGCTCTAAATTTACTGGCAAGCTAACTCCATTATTTAACAGTCCTCAATTTGTGGCTATGTACTTTATCACTAGAGAAATTCAACACACACATATATATCCAAAAATCCAAATGAAGTTTATATATATATATATATATATATATGCGCGTTTGTGTTAATTTAGAAATTCATTAGGCCTCTGATGATCAATCGAACTAGATCTTATTGACTAAGCATTTGGGTTGTAGCCATGAAAAATGATTTGAATTGACCAGCCAACTATCTATCAGGAAAACAAAAAATCACAGTAAAATCAGCAGCAGCAGCTAGCAGCCGCCGCCTTTGAAACCCAAACGTGAAGGATTGTACTACTTACTCTGTTGGATAATTTTAATACGCCAGTGTATCGGTTTATGACTTTGTTATTTTATGTTATGACGAGATTATAATTGAAAAGGTTTATTTAACTAAAATCCCAATAAATAAATACTGAAATTATACAATAAGAACTTATCTTTCATTAGCTGATTACTTAAAATCCATCAATAATTAAAGGATAACTTGGGCCAGCATGTCTTCTCACCTCAACAGTAGAACGAAAAGACTAATGAACAACCTATGTTATCTTTTGTAGCTAAACATAATAAACTATTAGAACAAATTCTGTCCAATACCGGTGGGTTTTGAGTTTTCCAAGATTCAGATCTCAATCGCCACAAATTATAATATCCTAAAAGATGGGAAAGATTCCATTCAACGTGCTTGGATGTCTAGATTCTATGGTGCAGTTCAGAGACATGAGTTCCAATGCTAGCTTGGGTCATTGTTTAAAATACACGCATGCTGATAATCTGTAGCTTGGGTCATTGTTTTCAATGCTAGCTTTTGTCTTCAGCTCTATTGTCAAAGTAAGCGGTATGATTAAAATATACACATGCTGATAATCTGTACCTTGGGTCATTGATGATGCAGCTTCCTTGATTCCACCCACAGCAGATAAAACTGTGATAAATAAGCAGGAGATTAGGAGTGTGTTATTGCGTTTTAAAGTTTTTTTTTTAATAATATTAAGATTTTTTAAATTTTTAAATTTTTAATTGATTTTTTATGTGTTTTCGTATTGTTTTAATACATTGATATCAAAAATAAATTTTAAAAAATAAAAAATAAATTATTTTAATATATTTTTAAACGAAAAATATTTTGTTTAATAATTACAAATATTTAATTACAAGAAATGATTGTGAATTAGTAAATTAATGGTAAATAAAAAAAAAAAAACCTCAAATTGGAAAATGATGGATTGAAACCTGAGATGCAAGGAGTGAGGACACCATCCCCAATAACCATGGAAGTACCGAGCATTGTTGCAAACAGGAGGAAGAGCTTAGCAAATTTGCTTTTTTCTAGCTTAGATTTGAGCTTTGATGCCCTACGTAAACGCTTGCTTGGCAACTCCAGCTGGAAATTGGAAACATCGCGGTCTTCAACTTGTTGACTAGGGAGCAGACCCACTTTGGCATATCGGCATATAAGGGAGTACAGGGCGAAAGTCCCTCCTGGAATATTCAAGTTAATTACCACGATGTGATCCGTGTTTTATTTTATTTTGTTTTTCATATCAACAAGTAAGATTTAATCAAGCCTAAAATATAAATGAACATTCTGCACGCATCTGGTAATGTTTATTCAAGATTTGCAGCTCCAACCAAAAGATCATTCAAACTCAACTAGTGCCTGCTAACGTAGCTGCTCATGCTTTTCAAATATTGACTAAAACCTCTTGGCATGGGTTGCATGATTTGATTTTTTTTCCCTTTCTCCTGGTAATTAACGACATGGTATTCTATGACTGACGTATCCTGGGTAGAATCAATGCTATTTGGCCCACTTCTACTGGACAAAAAAAATCAAAAAGAAAGAAAGAAAGAAAGAACGAACACCACCACTGTGGTAATAATAGTGCTCATAAGTCGTTATTTTGGCCACATCTGTATATATTATATTGCTCATAGTTTTACTCCAAATGCCGCGCGGCACCCTCCGATCAACATTTTCCCATTACTGACGTGTTTCGTGTGATAAAAGAAAAGTATCTAAACGGTATAAAAAGCTGGAAACACAAATCCCTAGCTTTGAAGGGGTATTTTACACTTCATATATACTCTTTAAAAGTATTTTTTAGCTTGAGAAATAATAGATAATAAATAAATAAATAAAGTTTAGGCCAATCCTAAATCTTATAAACTTAGACTATAAAGTCAACAGAAAAGGATAAACAGTGGCATATATCTCTTTAATAAAAAAAAAAAAAAACAGTGGCATATAAACATATCTCTATCTATCAGATCAGCGAGCTTACCGTCGCCGTTATCATTGGCCTGTAAGACAATTAAGACGTACTTGATAAGAGGGATCAAGGTGAGAGTATAGAAAATCAAAGAAAGTACACCCAGGATGTCATCGTTGTGGTTGATCCCCTTGGTGAAGGTGCTGGCGTATACGTACAGAGGTGATGTACCAATATCTCCATACACTATTCCTATGCTTTGGAATGCTAGTTGCAAGATCACAGACCAACTTGCACCCTTTAGGAAAACAAAAAAAAAATGAAGTTAGACGATAATCATTTCGTACAAAGAAGAAATGAAACAATCAGCATACTTGAGGATTTAGGGCAATGATGATGATGATATAATTACTAACTGAAAGATATGGGATTAATGAATCAGTGAGTGTTTTTGTCTAGTTATAAATATCCTGTGTTTTTATTTTGTCAGATGGTAAGCAGAAATGGAGGCCGACCTTGGAGCCGTGGACTTGACGACCAGAAAACTTGCCGGATTCCATTTCCAAGGAGTCATTCCGACGCAACTTTTGCCAAGATAGTTTCTTCCCGTTGAGTTGTGGTGAAAACTCTTCTTCTCGGCTTTCTTCATTGGTAGCTGTTATTGCTTCATCAGACATTTTCTCTAATCTATATAGGCGCAATAGAATTTGATCAACAAATTCACAGCTAAAATATACAAGAGGAGGATTTGAAGCCTGGGGATGGAGTTCCTAGCTAGAAGTGAGGATCAAGGGTGGTATTTATATGAAGAGAAAAGAGAGCCACCATACGTGTGATCATAGCATGGCCCACACCACACGAGTGATGCATGAAGTAACGGGGCATCCAACTTCATTACAATCTTCATCAACTCCCAACGTGATGTCCGAGGGAAACATGTTGAGATGGTAAATGGTACTCCCCCATTCGATCTCTTTAATGTAATTTCTTGTTTTATTTCTACGTTTCTTTTTTAATTATACAATCCATCCTTCTATTTTTATTTTCTTGTGGTAAAATCTATGGCTCAAATTATATATTATTATTTTTACCACTAAATAATCTTCATATATATATATATATATATATATATATATATATATATATATATAAGTTTTATATAATTAATTTTGGTCAAGATTTTTATTTTCCTTTCCAAATCATCTATATTTAAATTGATATAATTATGGGGGGGAAAAATCCTCACTCCTTTACAATTCAACCGCATGTGCCTCCTTTACAAGTCCATTATTATATATACATAACTTTCTCTACAGCATTAATTAATGCGGCTTGGTTTATACACATAAAAATCAGTTGAGGTAGAATTAATTTTCTTATTAGATTTAGTGATTTTTAATTTGATATGGTTTCCAAACCTTTTACATTATAAGAACAAATTGAATTTTAGTAAAACTTTCTTCAAAAACAGATCAGTTGTTAAGAGATTTTTAAAAGTTACCGTTAAAATCAATTTCATAGTAATTGATTAATGATTAGAAGTTTCAGATTAACATATTAAAATTAATTCTACACCAAAGCGCAACAAGCCTGTGATTAAAGTTCATGTGAAAGTGCAATTATTATTAGGTCAAAAGGAAGGATAAAATGAAACTTCATACCCGTTAAGTCGACGAACTTGTTGGGTTGGGTTGGTATTGCCGTATTTTTTAAAAAACGTTTTGATGTTTTTTAGTGAAAATTCGATTTTTAAAAAACATGATCTGATCACAGCAATTTAGGACTTTGTAGAATGAATTTCCTGTCGTCAACTAACAGGTCCAAATTTTAATGGATAAAAAAAACTCAAAAAATATATAAAAAATTTAAAAACATCCCTATTAACTCAGATTACCATGTTAAAGCTCAATTTTCTTGGTCTACCAAGGTCTATTAACTCAGGTTACCATATTAAAATTCAATTTTCTTGGTCTACCAAGGTACATGGACGAGGATATAGTAGTCTGAATCCATGCTTGGTGGACACCTAGGCTCAGGCATGGAAGCCTGAATTCACCATCTGGGCGCATGCCTTATTAGTCGGGCGTGTACCCATGTATTCATGTGAGCTCGGGCTATCATGTCTAAATTTAATATGCTTGAATTAAGACAACGCATCTAGCTAGATCTTTTTTTTTTTGTCTCTAAAGGATTCGAACACTTTGTCTGAACCCAATATTTTTTTTTAGGATTTTTTCCACGATCCCACACGGGCCTCGATATTTTATATTGATCTAATATTTATGATTTTGAATTGAATACAACTCAGAATATCATAATATTAAAATTACATTTTAGCACTCCACTCCATAAAATGACAAAATTCATGAGTTATAAATACACCATGAACCTTTTAAATTCAAGATTTACAATCTCTTCATTCTTAACACTTTGAGCATACATATTTTCTAAAAAGCTACTAACTTCAATATCGAAAAGTCCCCACATCCATCAAAGAATATCCATCCAAGTGCTAGTGATTGTTGAATTATTTATATATATACATATAGTCATCAACTCGTCATCAATCGTATTATAAACTAAGACAGCCTTGGAATAATCAACGCGGGTTGTGTGCAAATGCTAGCATTATTTTCTGGCTTACAATTATCAAAACTTTTCTAGTTGCTCCCGTCCCGTGTGTTTTAGCCTTCATCACGTGAAGCGATTGGACACCTTGGAGCAGCACCACAGGAAAGTCCCTCAAATGCCAAAGTTGACTTTGCGACAAACGAAGATTAATCAAAATAAGATGCCACTGAATGATTTTCTGCCGACTCTGTTTAAAAGTGTAGTATTCAATGAACTTTTACCAATTGAACTTGAATTTTTGAATTTATCTGATTTTTTATAAGATAACAAAATAATGATAATTAAATTATTATGAGTACAATGTATAAATAATCCAATGATATGATAGTAGCTTGAAATTAAAAGATTTGTCCTCCTGGGTCTCAATGTGAAACCTTGTAATTGCTAATATAATGACCATTGGAGGCTTACATGGTTGTTAACTTCAAGACCCGTGGGTTTGGTCGAGGTATACACAAGCTGGCCCGGACACTCAAATTAATAAAAAAATAAAAAAGTTTAAATAAATTTTACTTATTAGCATGTGTTTAGTTTAGATTTTTAACTAAAGCATTTGCGTAATCTAAATTTTATTACTAAGATTTACTTTTCACTGATCAGTTAATGGAAGAAGGTGACAACTGACAAAATTAGCTTTCTTCGTTGTATTATTTCATTAATCTGAGTACAAGATATAGAGATACAAGGGACTATTTTAGGAAGCTAATTAATGCCTATACAATATCTTCGGCTACAATCATGTTGTCCCTTAAGAGAAGGGATTCCTAAGTCTAAGCTGGCTAATTGCATAACTCACGCCAACACTCCCCCTCAAGTTGGTGAGTAGATGTCCCTAACACCTAACTTGTTGAGTGAGTGGTAAAAGTTTCTACTAGAAACCGCCTTGGTAAGAATGTCAGCCAGCTGATCTTCAGACTTGACAAAAAGGAACTGAATAATCCTTTCTTCCAAGTTCTGCTTGATGAAATGTCGATCTACCTCCACGTGCTTGGTGCGATCATGTTGAATTGGGTTGTGAGATATGTCGATGGCAGCTTTGTTATCACAAAATAAATTCATTGCAGAGTCAGGAGGGAAACCGACCTCTGTTAGCAAACTTCTAAGCTAAATAAGCTCACACAATCCTTTCGCCATGCCTCGAAATTCAGCTTCAGCGCTGGACCGTGCCACTACCTTCTACTTTTTACTCCTCCATGTAACTAAGTTTCCTCCCATAAATGTAAAGTAGCCTGAGGTAGATTTTTTATCCAGGATATTCCCTGCCCAATCCGCGTCCGTGTACCCCTCAATTTTTAGATGGGCATTTTTAGAAAACATTAGTCCTTTTCCTGGTGATGACTTCAGATAGTGAAGGATTCGAATTACAGCACTCATGTGGTCTTCACTCGGATTATGCATAAACTGGCTTACTACACTAACTGCGTAGGCAATGTCTGGACGAGTGTGAGATAAGTAAATGAGTTTCCCCACTAGTCTTTGATATCTCACCTTATTTGCTGGCACCTGGTCCAAATATTCTCCAAGCCTATGGTTCTGCACAATCGGTGTATCCACAAGTTTACACTCGAGTAATCCTGCTTCTGTCAATAAGTCTAGTACATACTTTCGTTGAGAGAGAAATATGCCATCTTTTGACCTTGCCACCTCTATTCCTAAAAAATACTTAAGTCCTCCCAAGTTCTTCATTTCAAATTCAGTAGACAATTGCTCTTGTAGTCTTGAGATTTCCTCGGCATCATCTCCTGTAATTATCATATCATCCATATAGACTATTAATGCTGTCACCTTGCTTTGTCGATGCTTCAAGAAGAGAGTACGGTTTGAGTTGCTTTGATGATAACCATACTTCCTCATAGCTGAACTAAACTGGCCAAACCATGCTTGCGGTGACTGTTTTAGTCCATACAGTGCCCTTTCCAGTTTACAAACAATTTTGGTCTCAGCAGATCCTGTACATCCAGGCGGAATATCCATGTATACCTCCTCGTCGAGGTCACCATGAAGGAAAGCATTTTTTACGCCTAGTTGATGTAGTGGCCAGTCCAAATTTGCTGCAAGAGACAGTAATACTCGAACGGTATTCAGTTTAGCTACTGGTGAGAAGGTTTCCATGTAGTCTATGCCATGCGTCTGAGTAAAACCTTTCGCCACCAGCCTCACCTTGTATCGGTCAACTGATCCATCTGCTTTGTATTTTATAGAGAAAACCCACTTGCATCCCACTAATTTTTTTCCTTCCGGTAATGGAACCAACTTCCAGGTATTATTTTTCTTCAAGGCTTCTAGCTCTTCTTGCATTGCTTTTGCCCACTTTGGATCAGATAACGCCTCCTCAACATTGCTGGGAATATGGCAAGAGGATAGTGTTTGAGTGAAGGTCTTGAGCAGCTTGGAGAGACCTTGAGTGGATACATAGTTTGCAATTGGATATTTGGACTTTATTTCTTCTTCCTCTGGGGAGTATCTGTTCGGTGGTTTCCCATGATTGTGTCTAAAAGGCAACACATAACTAGTAGAAGAGTCCAGAATATTAGCATGTAAAGTTGCAGTAAGGGTACTCACCTCAATGACATTCTCAGTAGAAGGAGGGTCTTTGAGTATTGAGGAGTGAGGGGACTGCAAGTCATTTCCAGGTTCTTCATTTCTCAATTCGACATGCTCAATTTCTGGTTGCAGTTCATCCTCTCTGTTTTCAGTTCTATGTTCAGTGCTGCTATTAACAGTTCTACGCTCGGTGTCATGTTCTGGTTCGTGCAGTTCATCCTCTATGTTTCCAGTTTCATGTCCAGTGCCCTCGTGCAGTTCATCCTCTCTGTTTCCAGTTTCATGTTCAGTGCTGCTATTTCCAGTTCTATGCTCAGTGTGATGCTCACAGCTATGTTCACCCATAGGGGTCACCAACCAATTCGACTCTTCTACTTGAGTAATCTCCCCCTGAAGTGAAGAATTGGGTACAAGTGAAGGGAAAAAATTTTCAGACTCAAGGAACGTCACATCTATGGTGGTATAGGTTCGGTTTGTTTTGGGGTCATAACACCGGAAGCCTTTTTTATGCAGACCATAACCCAAAAATAAGCACCTAACGGCACATGGTTCTAATTTTGTGCGTTGGTTCTTGTGGAGATGGACAAAAACAACACACCCGAAGATTTTAGGAGGAAACATCAATATTGAAGGAAGGGATATATGAGTAGAGAGGGTTTGTAAAGGGGTTGTGAAGTGTAAGATTTTAGATGGCATACGGTTGATTAAGTAGACGGCAGTAGCCACAGCATCCCCCCAATAACAGCTTGGCACCATTGCTCCAATGAGCAGAGCACGGGCTGTTTCTAGTATATGTCGATTTGTCCTTTTGACGATACCGTTCTGCTGCGGTGTTTGAGAGCATGAGGTCTCATGGAGGAGGCCATGTTGCTGGAAATAGGCCTGAAATCTTTGGTTGATGAATTCACCCCCATTATCGGAACGAAGAATTTTTATCTTGGAAGAGAATTGAGTCTGAACCATGGCATGAAATGCTTGAAAAATAGAAAAAACTTCATCTTTGGTTTTAAGTTGATAGAGCCACGTCATTCGAGTGCAGTCATCGACAAAAATTACAAACCAGCGGTGCCCAGAGGAAGTAGGTATCGGGGATGGTCCCCACACATCTGAGTGTATCAACACAAATGGAGTATTAGTTTTATTCAAGCTAACTGGATAAGAAACTCGGTGGCTTTTAGCCTTGATACATGTATCACATGTGAAGTTGGCATGCTGCAACCGTGAAAACAAAGATGGAAGTAAATGCTGGAGATAGCCAAAGGATGGGTGCCCCAAACGCCTATGCCAGAGCCAAATCTGTCGTTCATGACTATTGGTTTGATGGTGCATATGATTTGCTTTGCCTAGGCTGAAGTCATCCAGGTAATACAGTCCCCCCTCTTAGTACCACGCCCAATAATCTCCTTGCTGAGAACATCCTGAAGGAGGCAAAAAGTAGAGTATATCAGTACAACACAATTAAGCTCTTCAGTAACTTGACTCACAGACATCAAATTATTGGAGAGTGAGGGAACAAGAAGTGTGTGAGATAAGAAGAGAGAGGGAGACAGGGGCACGGTTCCAGCCCCTGTGACTGGGTATGTTGCTCCATTGGCATTGGCAATGCAAGTCCTCCTTGGCTGAGTTATTCTGGAGAAGTCATGTGGATCATATGTCATATGATTCGTTGCTCCAGAGTCGATAATCCAAGCATCATCATGTTGAGTATGGGAGCTGAAAAAAACATAACCACAATTACCTTGATCTGGGATTGAGGTAGAAGATTCAGCCAATGAAATAAGGGATAGGTGAGAGTCAGTTGTGGCTATTGCTGCTCTACCAGGGACGCCTGCAGATGCAGGAGCATTTTGTTTCTTTCGAGCCTGTAATTCATGCCACCAGTCTGGATAACCATGCAATTTAAAACAAGTGTCCTGGGTATGTTTTGTACTCCCACAATGAGTGCATTTGTTCCCATCAGAATGGCCTTTGAATCGTGAGGATGATCCAGGTTTCAGCGAGATTAGTGGCTGACTAGATCTCACACCTTTGATGGCCATAACAACCCCACTAGTCACTGCTTCTGCTCCCGACACCATCACAGATTGTCTAAGATCTTCCCTTCGAATGTGAGCATATGCCTGCTTAATTGAAGGGAAGGGTTTCATGCGAAGAACATCGCTTCGAACATGATCCAGTCGATCATCTAATCCGTCGAGAAACATGTACACTTGCTCCTCCTGTAGGATGGAGTTATATCTCTGTATATCAGTAGTGCATTCCATTGGATTTGGCCGACGAAAGTCAATCTCTCGCCACAAACCCTGTAGGTTGTTATAGTATTTCTCTATAGATCCGCCTGCTTGTTTCAATCGAGATACACGACGTCTGAGTTCGTATACTTGCGAGGTGTCTGTTCCATCAAAGTATGTTGTGGCAGCAGAGTCCCATACCTGCTTAGCTGTTGGATAGCGAATAAAGTTCACAACCAAGGACTGGTCCATGGAGTTGATCAACCAACCTTTCACCATGGCATTCTCAGTGCACCACTTACGAAAGGAGGGGTCTGTTTCTGGTGGTTAGGTGTAGTCTCCATTAATGTATCCCAGTTTGTCTTTTCCAGAGATGTATATATCGACAACCTGGGACCATAACCCATAGTTTGATCCATCCAACCTGATGTTGCTTGGAACCATCGGGGAATCATTGGGAGAGGTCTGGACCCTTGTCAAGACCTCTGTCATTTTTTATGTCAGATTACCAAGGATAGTTTCAGTGGAGTCAGCCATGAAGGCCAAGCAAAAAGAAAAAAAAAACTTGACCTCTGCCTGATCAAAAAACAGGAAACCCAAGATCCTGCTCTGATACCATGACAAAATTAGCTTTCTTCATTGTATTATTTCATTAATCTGAGTACAAGATATAGAGATACAAAGACTATTTTAGAAAGCTAACTAATGCCTATACAATATCTTCGGCTACAATCATGTTGTCCCTTAAGAGAAGTGATTCCTAAGTCTAAGCTGGCTAATTGCATAACTCAAGCCACCAACAACTACTGGATGGTTAAACTTTTTACAGTGAAATGCTTCTTTTTGTAAGTCTAGAAGGTTAACGTGTTTGACTTGAAAGCTCATGAATACCAAGTTTAAGTGCTGATTCGAAGAGAATTCCCAGAAGAAGAAAAAATGCATGTTTTGCATTGAAATTCTTTTGGTTTTTGAATTGTTTTTTATTTGAATAAATATTAAATTGATGTTTTTTATAATGTTTTTACGGTTTTGAAATATTAATGTCGAAAATTTTAAAAAAATACTGAAAAGGTATGATTTTAATTTATTTTTAATTAATAATTTTTTTAAAAAAAAAAACAGATTTATTAGTGTATCACTCGACAACCTTCAAAAATATTGACCACAGTCTTCATATCTCCTTAATAATGTGCCTTGAATGTTTTACCCATTTTGCACTAGAGGTTAGATTAGACTTTTGAAGCAGATGGCCGCATGCTTTTATTTTCGTTCGTTCGTTCGTTGAGAGGTCATGTAGAGGCAGGCTGTGTTCAGAGCATCAGGGTGTTCACACTTCACAGGAAGACTTCTAAGTCAAGATTGTTAAAATCATAATTTAGTTTTGCCGAAATGTTTATTATTTTCTTAATTTTTTTTTTTTAAAGAGTGAATACAAGCTAGAGGAGGCGGCAGAGGAACTAAACACCAAACGGGTCCTGGCACCACAATATATAAAGTCGATCAAACCTTGTGGAATGTTGAGTCGAACAAAGAAGCCACCCATAAAAACTTCGAGAAATCAAGAAAAACTATGGAAATATAATTGAAAGGATATAAAACAAAATCAATTGGCTAACTGTTACTACTTATTAATTTCTCCATAGGACTCTGAAACTGCAGCCCTGGTCACAGGAGGTAAAGGAATTGGAGTATACCATGTCTTCTTCCACGACTCTGAAAATGCAGCCCAGGTCACAAGAGGTAAAGGAATTGGAGTATACCATGTCTTCTTCCGACTCACTTCTTTTCATCATCTTTCGAGGCTTTTTATTTTTATGTTTTAAAAATATTTAAAAAAATTGATTTTTTTATTTTTTATTTTAAATTAAATTTTTTTATATTTTCAGATAGTTTTAAAATACCGATATCAAATATGAATTTTTTTTAAAAAAATATTATTTTATTATATTTTCAAGCGAAAAACACTTTAAAAAACAATCACAGCTATAATAATTTTTTATTCAAGATGCGAATCTAATGAGAATCCGAGTGGCATATTCTAATTGTAGAAGCCCCAAAGTTGAAACCTGCTGCCTTCAGCATTGGAACGAATCGGGCATATGCATGATGGATGAACAGATATTCCTGGTGGAAACAAGAAACACATGCGTGTATTTTGTTTGACGTTCGAAACTTGCTGCTCATGCGTTCCAAGGAAACATCCGTGGATTGCACAAGTAGAAAAATCAAAGCCGATTTTGGGTTCCGAGGCTGGCTAGCTAGCTAGCTAGGTCTTTGTCTTTCTTCTCTGTACAATCGCCTTTAAGAGGTTTACCTCCATCCATGTAGGGATGAAAAACACACGTGGACTTACAATAAGCCGACACAACTTTTTTGTTTGTCACTTGGATAACTTAGCTTTCAGTTGAGGTAAACGACGATTACTTCAAACAAATATTAACCCCGTTTATTTAATGAAATGTAATTTTTTATAAATTATTTTATAAATTTTTATTTGATTCTTTGTTATTAAAAAAATTAATCAATGAAAAACACTTTATAATTAAAA
>Ga0325414_1002623_pt1 | contig 18330 bp, 12 predicted proteins | sample PopdelMetagenome_8_FD_206183 | JGI IMG/M metagenome (GOLD analysis project Ga0325414, IMG submission 206183) | Populus deltoides microbial communities from Bellville, Georgia, United States - Leaf-PdKOR-R3 | ecosystem: Host-associated > Plants > Phyllosphere > Phylloplane/Leaf | place: USA... | reverse complement strand
TATTATTATTATTATTATTCAAGTAAACTTGGGTAAGACATGTTTGTCAAACCCAAGTAATGTGAGTCTTGATGTTGCCAGACCCAAGCACCTTAGGTCTGACGTGGTTTCACAAACTCAAAGTGTTTGAGTCTGGCATGATTGTTGTTGTTGTTGTTGTGATTATTATTGTTGTTGTTATTCTTCATAACCTTCCGTGTTAGAACAAATTGGGTCTGACAGCCATGTTAGACCCAATTCACTTGGGTCTGGAATGGCTACTAGACCCAAGACGCTTGGGTCTAACATGACTGCTAGGCTCAATTCATTTTTTATGAGTTTCAACTTACCTTATATGATAGTTATGGTAAAGATATGATTATAAATGAATCCTTCCAAGTTGTTATAATTATTAAAAAATTATCACCATATTGGAATGAATTCGGGAATTGATTTAAGCATAAAAGTAAGAAAATAAAAGTTGAAGACCTTATTTTGAGGCTAAGGGTAAAAGAGGATAATAAGTTGTTCGAAATAAGAGTTATCTCTTATAATATAATCCATAAGGAAAAACCTTATACAAAGAGGATAAGTATTGCCAAAAGTTTAATAGCAAATATTTTTCTATAACAAGATTGAGCACCTAGCCAAAAATTGCATAAAATAAGGCTTAATAAAGGAACCCAAAAATGGAATGATTGTTAAAGCCAATATCAACAAGGTTGATCACCTCATTGATTAAGTTTTGAAAATGAAAATTATTGTTGTTGTTTTAGAAGTCAACCTGATAAAAAATCATGAACAATGATTTGTTGACACTGATGCAACTAGACATGCATGCATTGAAAATATAATTTTATCCATTTGTAAAGAAGTGGTTGGTGAATACCTGTACATGAGGAATTTATCAATTTTCAAGGTACTAGGTGTTGGAAAGGCCATACTGAAGATGACTTTAAAAAAGCCTCTAACCCTTAACATTATGCTTCATGTTGTTAATATTAAAATGGACTTAATATTTGGTTCATTGTTGAGAAAAAAATAGTTTTAAATACCAAGTGACAAATATATACTTTCTAAAAATAAAATTTTGATAGGAAATGAGTGTTTTAGTGATGTCATCTTCAAAACTAGTGTAATGACCATTATAACCATGGATGAGAAGAGTAATAATAATACCTCTTTTTCTTACATGTTTGAGTCTTGTGATATGTGGTATGACAAATTAAACCATGTGAATTATAAATCTATACAAATATGTGTTTAGTATAATGATGTATATGAAAAAAAAATTGGATAAATGATATTGACTATTGATGTCCAATACACATTATGTATGATAGATGGTTTGAGAATGTGTTTTTTTGTAGTTGTGAAAAAAATTGGATAGGGTCCAATAAGAAAGGTGCTGCTAAAATATTGTTAAAAAACAAATATATGCACTAATACAAAAACCCATAAATCATAGATTTTGAATTTAATTGAATATGCTTACATTATTTATTTTCTTTTGTATTATGTTTTAGTTAGATAATTAAAATACCAAGAAAAGGCTCAACATCGAGACAAAGCAGTTCTATTTCTTCAAGCAATAGTGTTTCTAAGAACTGCTGCATACATTACCGACACATGTTTATCAAATATGAGTCATAGATCTGGTGTTCTATCTGCCAAAATTCCTTATTCTGACAAGTTAATAGTGGAATGAAAGTCAAATTTAAGCATGTAAGAAAATTTATTTTCTTGAAAATAACATTAAAAAATTGATTAAGTGTTTATATATTTTTTATTCACTAATTGATTTTCAGGCTCATAAATATGAAAGTTGTGCACACAATAACATTAATGATAAAAAAAAAATTGGAAGTGTCTTTGTTTCAATAAAGCTAACTTAAAGAGCATCCTGAATGGATGTCCGTGGACCGTGGTTAAGGTTTGGTAGGGAAAATTTAAGGTTACTACACACACACACACACACACTTTTAGTTGATATAAATGTTTTTTAAATTTATAAACTAATTATTTTATGAAAATGATTATAAGAAATTTTTTTAGTAGGACAAGACAAACTTTAAGGTAAGAAAATCACAACGCAACTAGGTAAATTTTAATTTATGAAGTATATATTTTCTGTAAATCTGTAATCTTTTTTGCATTTAACAAATTTATAAACCATATTACATGATTTTTAGTATGACATGCACATCTACACAAAGAGATATGTCGAGTCAGATGATTTTGAGGTGTAAAAGAATTTTAGACCTCCTCATATCATTTATAGTAATTAGAAGAGATATCATAGTAATTAGAAGAGATATCATGAGTTCTTGACGTTAGAGGGTTTTAGAAGGCTGCACAAAGTGGGTCCTCAAATAGAAATAAGAAGACACATGGTTCCATTAGCAATTATACTCGTGAATAATTTTCTTTTATTAAACATACAAAATGTCTGGTAAAAGCCTGCTTTAATTTCATGTATTTTTCTTTAAATGTTAGTGATTATTTGTGACATCTGCAGACTAATGTTTTATTTTACAGGCTACACAGTTTGGTGTGATCCAACTTCAATGAAATTATATATGAAAATACATATTTAAAAAGAGGATAAGCAAAAAGGGGTGTAACCATTTATGGACAACTGAGCCGAAACGTTTATTATACATAAACTTTAAAATATTTTGAATATTTTTTTGAACAAAAGTTTTTTTATCAACATCTTTAACTTGTTTTTTATGGAAGAAACATTTAATGCTAACATACATGCCAAGTATGAAGAAGATCCTTCAAACCATTTGAAATACCACCTGGAGTTATGGTTGGAAGCTAGAGCAACCGATGGACCAAATAGAAATCGGGTTTATAGTATCTTTATGACTATAGCCTAAGATATAAAGACGAGTCATGGTATATTGAACGTAAGAACCCTACAATTTAGTCCAAGGCAGCCATTAACAACCATTCAGGAGTTGGTTCAATAACAAATAACTGTTGTGATGACCAATTTAAGGGCTGAATTGGAGGTGTAGTATGAGGAAAGAAGTAGGGAGATATGAAAGCAGATGATAGCATACATGACAACTCATTATTCGCTATCTTATAGACCTAAGAGATTTTCATTCCTCTCCACCTTAACCTCCACATGTAGCTCCAACTTCTTTATAATGTATAAAGATATTTGTAATTGATTTTATAGTAAAATTAATAATTTAAAATGTTTTATTCAATTTAAGTTAGTTATTTAATGTCAAAATACTTGATCCAAATAAGCATGCATTAAAAAAAAATTACTTAAATACCAACAGAATCACAAACAACCATAAAAATTATATTGGTGATTCTATCAGTAAAATAAACCTATTTTTCTCGAAAAATTACAAAATATTATAAAATATTTTGATACAAATCAGCAAATTAACCAATATAAGATGGGAATGATTATATGGTAAATTTGTTGGTGATACATGATTTATATTACATATGATTAGTTTGTTGGTGCTTCATCAATAATATTTTATCAACAGATTGACCAATAAAATAATGGCCAACACCAATAGTTTTTTTGGCATGAACATCCTATCAGTTTTTCTGTCAGAAAATAAATCACCGGTGGACTTATCAATGGACTTGAAATTCCTAACGAGGCACTTACTGATTCTGATGAAGTTACAGCTCAAACACCTATGGAATATTCTATAGGTGATATTTAATTTATACTATATATATATATATATATATATATATAAATGAAACATACGTCATGAATCAGAAAGAGTGGAATAATTTCAACTCGAAGATGAATTGCTTCGCACCCCAAGAAAACTAATGCAAGAACTTTCTAGGCTTTTACTCTTTTCATGTTAATTTTTTTTCCCTATTAATAGTAATATTAAATAAATTCTATATTAACTCAATAATTATTTATTGAAATCTTATACTAATAGAATTAATTAGTTTATTTTTTAAATAAACTTCAATATTATAACGATTTAATAAAAAAAAAATTCTCTACTGCGAGAAATTATCTGCGGTTTTTTCTCAAGCCATTTTTGTTCAACCCCTAGCTACATCACCCAGCTAAAGCGTTCAAGAAAGAATAAGAGTAACTTTGAAATGCAAATTTCAAAACCATGCGAAAAAAGATTTCATAAACTACAACAGAATATTTACCAAGTCACACTAACAGTAACATATCAATGAAATGAAAATATATTTGCCCAGCTGACCAACAACAAATATATATATGGAGGAAATAGATCGATGTCCTTTCCATCCAACATAACCCCTGAGATTATATAGTAAAATAGACAGAAAAAAAATTCTCCCCTAAGGTCCTTGGTAGTGTCAGGTCATTCTGTAGACGGTGATGACAATGAAAGGTTCAAGAGGAAGCCGACCAAAATTCCAACAAGTCCAACCACGAACGCAAACATGAGGGAGAAGCCTGGGTCAGTCTTTCGATATCTTCGTCTCCTCAGCAAATCCTGTAGGAAAGAAAAAGCTTGGATAAATTGCTGTAAAGGTTTCCTGTGCTTATCCTACAAATGGCAGTAAACACATATTAGCTAGTACACAAAAACCTCTTTCGTACGTGTGGTGGGGTGTTGGGGTTCTAACATTTGGGAAATTTGGTATCATAACGCTGTTTCTCAGCATTAGATATAATTCATTTGAATCCATTTGTTCTCAAACAGAAAACATCTAAAATATTCCCAGTGTTTTTTACTGTTCACATATCCAATGAGCTTTTTTACATTTTCAAGATCTCATAGCAGCCATCTGATAAACAAATTCCATGCCTACAAGTCATCTAATTAAAAAGTTCCTGCTCTGCTTCATTTCAATTGCACTATAGTGCACATTTGATCAAGCATTGCCTGCAAATGTCCATTGAAGGATTTTTTGTTGTAAATAATATAATTTAATATTATTTAATAAGTTATTTCAAAAGATCTCTATCCCACATTGAAAAAGACAACATCTTCTACTTTTTCAAGTTAAAGTTTTTAAACCTAATAGGCTTCCATTTCCACATTGAAAAAACAAGACCTTTTTTCTAGTGTTTATATAGTGAACTATGATATGAGCTACTAACCAACTAGAAAAGATGATAGGCTTGTGCGCATAAAGTTGGGCTGAGCAAGAGGAAAACCTCTGTTTCCCTCCCTGCACGTGAGACAACGCCGATACTTTCTAAGCCTCTTGTCTCCAATAATAATTTATTTTTTAGCCTTTAAACTGAAACCACAGTTTTTGAAGCTCTTGCAATTTATTTTCATAACTATATTTTTTTCCAACAGCTATTTATTTTCTCTAACAGCTATTTTATTTTCTCCAACAACTATGTTTTAAAGGCTGGTTGCAGTCTTTAATTCTCTATTTAATTTCTTCATGGATGTTACAGATTCTAGGCCTATATATCTATATATAAACACCTGCACTTTTTAAAGAGGAATATATAATTCAGTTTAGGTTGCTGAACTTTTTTCTGTTGCTTTGCCTTGCTGTTTCTACTTCCCTCAATTCTAGAGGAGGAACCTGTTGAATCTTGGAGTATAGCATTTTGTAGAGGAAATATCTTTAAGGACAGCGTTTGTAACACGCCTCATGTTTTCTATTTGTTGCTTTTCATCTTGTTCCTGTTCTTCCTCCATTGTTTCTTTACCAACATTTTTAACCCTTAGGGATGGTGGAATCCATATCAAGTTTATCAACTAAGCAAGTTTCGAGTGGACTTTCCATAGTAGTTATTTGAGACTAATGCTCACTTCGGGGGTGTTTGGGGGGGGGGGATCATAAATAATTTCTGAATGGTTACGAGGAAATCAACTTTTTGCACAAAAAACAGCAATTTACCAACAATATTAGAATACCAACTAAAGAAATATTTAGGTGAGCAATATCTGAGAAGCCAAGTACTTGTGAAGTGATAAAGTCTCATGCTTGTATTTCTCGAGAACAAACATTTAAATGCCAAAATGGTAGGAGGAAAACTGGCTCCATATTCTCAATTCAACAGAAAAAGAAAACAAATAATAATCAAATAACCAGGCTGAAGCACGAAGTGACTAACCAGTTCCTGCTGCAGTAGCTGGGTTTGCCGAACAGCTGCATCCCTTTCATCCTCCAGGAGCTGTACAGCCTGATTCAAACATAAAACAGTGTACTTGAAAAACTTACATGCATGTGTGTATATGGGTGCATGTACGTGTATAACAAAAAACCTGTTTAGAAATTAATTCAAGGATATGCTCATATACTTTTCCTGCAAAAAGGCATGATACAGAGCAAATTTACAAGATGGTGACAGTTATAAACAAGATCAAGTTGCATAGTGATGCTGAATGACACAACGTGCATATATAGATGTGTTTCCTTTGAGTAGTTAAAACTGACAATCCATTACAGTTATTCACAATCTTCGAGAATCCAAGAAGGAGCCCAATTCTAGCATATTCAATTGCAAAGCAATAACAGCAGTCACATACTAGAAGCAGACCAATCAAAACTGCAGTAACTTTATACAGTTAACTTCCTCTATCTTGTGGAATCATATTGAATAATTGACGATACATTCCACACCTTGCTAAAAAACTGATCCTTGTTTACCAACCATACATTGTCTAACCAAATCCAATTCTCTCTGGATATGTTCCTCAAAAAATCTGATTTCATGCAGATTATGCCCCCAATAAGAGGTCTTGGCAGAACTCCCTTACATGAAATTGAGCACAATTCTGTAAAGAAATAGCCCACTTCTTTCTTGAGAAGAGAGGGGAAACATGCTCACTATGACACTCACAACTGCAAAATCATCACATTTTTGTTTTTGTCATGATAATTATTTAAATGCAAATAATAGGTGGTTAACATGTTCTACCAAGTTATATTCTGTCATCATTTCAAACACCTCTTGGAGCATCCATAACCATTCTCATTATTTGCTCAGGAGCATTGTGTCTAAGCGTGTTCAACTATCAGTTTAGGATCAAGAGTTTTTCTCATCAGTACACTTCACTATTAAACCCTTGTGATAGAGGTCAATATGGCACTTTTTATCCATCTAGTACTTTCTTTAAGGAGCCTTTAGTTGCCTTTGTAATGATTCTGTTACTATGCAACACCAACTTGAATGAAGTCAGTCAAACTCCAGAGATATGAGTGCTATTGTAAAATATAAGATTCTATATTAAGTTGTCTAATGATTAAGAAATATATTTGATATTAATCAACTCCACTCCTAATTAGAATATTGATTTGATTGTGTTGTTGTAAAATATAAGATTCTATGTTAGGTTGTCTATAGATTACGAAATAGATTTTATATTAATCAACTCCACTCCTAATTAGGAAACATGATTTGATTTGGTTCCAGATTTCATACCTTGTATTCTCATTTAAATAGGAACTTGTACAGACTATTTTGAATAAAGTCAATAAATTGAGGTACTTGAAAGGAACTCATGGAAGAGGTCTGTTGTTTAAGAAACATGGACATTCACATGATGAAGTCTACACCAATGCAAATTGGGTTGAAAGTATAACTGATAGAAGATCAACTTTTGGTTATTGTACCTATGTTGAAGGGAATTTAGTTAATTAGCGAAGCAAAAAACATGTTGTAGCAAGGAGTAGCTCAAAAGTCGAGTTTAGAGAATTGCACATAGGATTTGTGAAGTTGCGAAGATTAAAATGCTTTTAGAAGACTTGAAGATTCTGAACTCCTCGCCCACGAAGGTGTACTATGACAATAAGGCAACTATCTCAATTGCTCATAATCCAGTTCCTTATGATAGAACAAAGCGCGTGCAAGTTGATAAACACTTAATCAAAGAGCGATCTGCATGCCATATATATCAACCATAGAGCAAGTTGTTGTTGATGTACTTACAAAGGGACTTTACAAGAAACAATTTGACTACTTGATCGACAAGCTAGCAATGGAAGATATCTTCAAGCTAGCTTGAGGAGGAGTGTTGTAAAATAAAAGATTCTATATTAGGTTGTCTATAAATTAGAAAATATATTTGGGTATTAATCAACTATAAATTAGGTGTCATCCTAATTAGGATAGATAATTTGATTTGGTTCCCGATTTCATGCCTTGTATTCTCCTTTAATTAAGAACCTTGCACCGACTATTTTGAATGAAGTCAATAAACTGATTTCCAGAGAATACTAATTGTCTTCAAGTACACATAAGTCCATGCTGTTAGCTAAAATTAGCACACCCCAACAATAAAACTCACAGAGTTAGCATCAGGACTTTTTTTGGAGCCCTTCAACAACACTTCATCTTCCAAGTTTCCTTGAGTTGAAGAAGTGGGCATGTACACAACTCTAAGCTTCATCTCCTGTATCACCTTGCCATCACTATCCTTATTAAACTGGCAAGAAAATCAATCATTGTTCAAATATAATATCATTTTGCAAAGTCAAGCTAATGAAGCATGAATAACTTTTCTTCTTCAAGTTCACACCCTTACAGTATCTGGTGGGAGCTCATCAGCATTAGCATGTGGAGGCACAATGGTACTCTGTAAGAGAAACTTATCCTTGCATTGCATATCTGGAGGATATTCTCGCTGAGCCTGAAGAGTAACTGAAAATCCAGTAGTTTGCAAACATCAAATATATTCTAACCAATTAAGAACTTTACAACAATTATGTGTTGGCTGGCACATGGCACAAACAAATTCCATCTATTCTGGTCAAGGGTAAAATTATGATGCTTGGTTCTTCTTTCATTTTAATAGGTAATCAAGGATAAAACAATCCAAAGCTTTTAAACGATCACCTAATAAACATCTCACAAATGGCTGGTTACCACTAAACCCACAACTCTGATGTGAGAGAATTGTAACCTTTAGTGGACATCAAACATAAATTCACATTTGAATAAATAATTCCTAGTTTAAAAGGACAAGAAAGTCCTACAAAAAGATAGTGACTGGGTAACAAATGGCACCTTTAATGACAAAAGAGTCCCAAGGCTGTATGACACCAGTGTTGGGCCTCACAAAGTACTTCTTAGGTGAAGTGGTTTTAACCTGGCAAAAAGTGAAGTATGACAAAAATGAATCCATCAAAGGCCAACAACGCACATCAATACGGTTTTAATACAGTAGTTGAGAGAGTACCTTAAAAGCAACATGGTGCTCTGTGTTGTTCGCAACTTTAAGATCGCAAAAGCTTTGCTTTTCCAGCTCAACTGATTACATATATAACATAATCATAAGTCCAAATGAACTCTATTGACAAAATCGAATCTGAAAGTTTTATAACACACATGAATATCAACACTTTTAGAAGGTATCAACATTTTCAAGAATACAACTTATAATATTCAAGATTAGCATTAAGATTTGCATCAATTATCCATACTTGATGCCAGCAGATATTTGCCATGGATCTGTTTGCAAAATAATTTAATTTCTATCTTTTGATATTCTTTTATTTTTTACCAAGCACATCTCCTTACTTCAGCCAATCAATTTGGGTTCTAATAGTTGAAGTTTCTATGCCTGCAAAGCTTTCAAGTATCAAGAAAAGTAGATCAGATCCAGCTTGGTTTTTAATTAACTTGCGCTCCATCAATTTGATCTTCTTTAAATCCCCATTCTCCCTCTTTGAACAACTAATCATCTTTACTGTGTTGTGAGAGAAATCACGTGAATACTAGGCATCTATATCATTGATACAGATGACTTCAAAAACATTTGATAACATGTTAGAAGTTGAGAATGCCCGCTTGGTACAGTCAAATATTTGGCTAGAAATCTTAATTTTGCACGCAGGTTTGAGACCTGAGAGCAGCCACTTGACACAGAGGTGTCAAAACAAAAACTCGTTACTTTTCTTTATAAATGGATTTATAAAGAATAAATGTGATTGATATGTGCCTAAAACCAAAAACTGTGATTTGCAAAAGGGAGTTTTTACTGCCCGCCATGTTCAGGGAGAGCTAGAATATAAGTTGGGGTAGGGTTATAGTGCCATTTACATCACTTGTCTAGTTTATTACATATCTGAAGCAAGTCCATGAAAATATCATCACCAATACTTGAAAATTACCACACTTGGTTGCAGGGGACCTACTTCAGTTCTCCCTGCCATGGAAAATTTGACAAGAGGCTATAAAACTGCCCTGAACCTCTATAAGCTGCAGTAGTTGTACAAAAATCCCAGTGGAATTTCACAAAAAAAAAAAAAAAAAAAAAGCGTTTTGAATGTCTTCATAACTTTCATGGAAGGGTTAGGTAAAACCTTGGACTGCCAGAACACTCGTATTCCATTTTAAGAACAAGGACATTATTAAATAGAGAATCCCAGTTAGTTCCAGATCAAGAGCAGCCTAAAGGATTATCAAATTAAATTAAATAACAATTCACTGTCTAGTTGAGATACTAAGCAAAGCACGCAACCTTAAATCTGCTCTAATTCTCCCAATTAATGCATGGACTAGTAGAATTAAGTGTAACGAATTTTAATCTCCTTGCCATAAATGAGAACCCGATGCAAGAAATTAAACAGCAAATATAGCACATAAATCAATAAATTAAAATCGTTATTTACAAAAGGAAGAAAGAAAGACGCAAAGAAGAAAGTTAAATTAACGACAGAAAAATAAAAACAGAAAATAAATATACGTCATGCAGATTTTATATAGGGAGAGAAGCTTACAAATGAACTTGAGGTCATCTGGATGTACAGAGATAAACGGCTTATCACCACCGGTTGTCATATCCCCCGCCCCGCCCCACCAATATCACCAAATCTTCCACTAAAAAAATCCAAATCAAAACAATCAAATGAACACAAACATAACCTATAAAAAAAATTAAAACGCCCAAATCAATCGAAGAAATTGATGTCAAAAAGTTGTGATAGATTAAAGAGAGCGAGAGAGGGAGAGTGACATTAATAGTAAAGAAAACTAACATGTGCGTGGTTAAACGAATGCGAAGGATTAGTTAAAAGCAGCGAGTGAATGAATGGATCGAACTTTCAGGCACCAATTTCGGCTTTTTTATCGGTTCAGGTGGTCTGTTCTTACTTATGCGCTCCGTTTAGAGAGAGAAGCAAAGAATCTCTCTGTTAAAAAGGAGAGAGAATTAGACAGAGAGGGATGGTAGCTTGGGTTTTCGTGCAGCCTGGAATCAGAATGGCAGAGCTTTCTTTCTTCTTCAATATCAGAGAGAGAGAGAGAGAGAGGGAGAGGGTGTGTGATGGAACTGACACGTGTATATAATGAATAACCGAGGGAGGTTCTGTTCAAAAGTTTTTTGTTTTGGCCTTTTGGGATATCCCCGTTCCCCAGACTGGAATCGGGCACACGTGTCACTTCTAAAAACTTTTAAATTATTTACTTATTTATTGCTTTCGTGGTTTAAAGTTTAAACCCGAATTAAACCATTTATTTTATTTTATTTTCAGATAGTGAATCATTTTCATAGACTAATTTTGTTTATTAACATAAAAAACTTCATAGTCAAACATCATAGTTTATACTTGTCATGGTTCCAAAACATGATATATAAAAAAACCACAATTAAAAAATATAATATTTTATAAATTTTGCGATTACAAAACTTGACATTTGACATATGCATTTTCAAATCACAATATTAATTAAACCATAAGTTACCTCTAAACATTAAACCCTAAACAATATCTAAATTATTTGTCAAACACTATTTAATTCCTAACCCTAACTAAGACTTAAACCTTAATAACCACTAGCCCATAAATGATAAAAAAATAACTTAACTTGAATCCATACCTTAAACACCCATTAGCTATAATCCAAACCTCAAACTCAAACTCTAATACTATCCATAACATGCAAGTTACTTGAACATTAAAAATTAACATTAATCTAAACGTTAAACACTAACCTTAATTTAAATATGAAGCATAAACAATAATTCAAATCTCAAACCTTAACCCTAACTAATCACGTATCTTTAACTTTAAAAACTAATCTTAATCCAAACATATAACCCCAAGCCCTAATAAAAAAAAAATCTAACATTAACTAATCCTAACATAATTTGTACATCAAACACTAACCTTAAAACTTTAAGGCTAAATTGTTAAATCAATTCTCGATTTTAAATTAAATACTATAAACACCGTTTAGATTAGGTTTTTTTTCTTATAAAATTAAACATCGCATAAAACCATATTTTCTGCAGTGTTTCTTTTCTTATAATTGGTGTGGTTTTAAAGTAGCTTTTAATAAATAAATAAATAATTGGAATTTTTGGTGAAATGCATAATAACTACAATTTTTGTCCCGTTTTCATTTCTTGTAATTAATTTTCTATCAAGCATTTTATAACCAAAATTTTGTTTGAATTTAGGATGAATTACAGAATAACTATGATTTTTTAGTTCATGACACATGTTTAATGGTTATTTGATTTGTTAATCTTACAATTATTTGGTTCATAACACCTATAAAACCAAGAACTTAACAATATTCAAATTAAAACTAAACTCAATAAACAATCATGCTATCTTCATTTATATGGTGACCTTTAAGAGTTTGATTTCCAATATATATATATAAATTGAATCTTAACTTAACCAACCCTTAATAATACAAAACAAATATTACAAATACATTAAAAACACTAAAATTAATTGCAAACTCATAATTAACAAAATAACACAATATAAAACTCATAATTAATAAAATAACATAACATAATACATTAATAACATATAAACAAATCTATTTATCTACACCTACGTCATCTACTAGATAGGTATGACTATCTCCTAATTGAGTAACCTTATCCTCAACCACGACATCATCAAGAGTTAACATCCATTCAAAGTTCACAAGTGTAATCAGTAAACAGTGAACCAACAAGACATAGATGTATCTTTTGTTATTTTCATCAAGATTATAAAGTATAGAGAAAACCTCTTGACCCTTCCATATTAATAAGCCAACATAATATTCATTATATACATACATTAAAGGCTTCATATATAAAACTCATCGTTCAACATATATTAATTCCAAAATGTTGTGATTACTTATGGTATTTTGAATCCATTGTGCATATTACTCATATTACAAGTATTTTGGTAGGGAAACATACCCGGGGTTTGGTTTGATGACCCGACATGTTATACCTATATATCAAATCATATTCTCCTCCACTGTAATCATATGATGCATCCGATAAATATCTCATTTCTTCATGCATCCCACTATGATATATAAGTTCAATAGTGGCTTAGCTAACTGTAATCATCACTTTTACTCCGTTGACTTACAGCGTGAAAAGCATAACTCATATCGATATTAACTAGAATGTGTTGTCTGTAATCGAACTGTCGCATCATCTGATTAGGGCAATATAGCTTGACTATTAAAAAAAACATTAATAGGACGACTATTGTTCATATACTGATCCTATTAGTGCAAACTGCAAGAGCAACTTATAGTTTATCATCTTCGTACAAAGACCACATTACTTACAATGCAAGTATTAAAAATACAAAATGCAAATAATGGGTAAGATTTAAGTTGATTATGAAACAAATTTGTATTTTGAAGATTCATAACACTTCTTCATCAAATCTTTTTTTAGACGAGTCTTCAAATTTAATATTAAAATTGTAGATAAAATATCAGGCATATTACTGATGATATCCTAAAGCCTCGTGCTATATTTTCACAACTTCATTTTTAATGTTTGTATGTTTATTTGATATTATACAAATGTTAGTTCATTCATTGGTAATATATCATTGCAATCAAAGTAAGAACTCTCTCTAGTTGTAATTATTTTCTTTTTCAACCATTGCAAAAGCCAAAGAGAATATCATATTATTTTCATAAAAAAACAATTATAATCAATAATTTTTCATCATATCACCCATACATATGAGTGACCTACAATAATTGAAACCTTCAATGAAATGTCCAAATGATCAAAGAAATCTCCAAAAACCATTGTGCTATCATAAAGATTCTCTTTGTGATCCCATTCAATAACCATTTCGAGATTTGATTCTTTTATTGCTAGCAACAATCTTGGCAACATTTCAAATGGCTCCTTGTATGAATTAAAAAGATGCTTAAACATCTTCTTTTTTGTAACTCACATCTTATTGTAGGAAATCTTTTATTTATAATTCAGTTTTATTTTATCTTGAATGTTTGCAACCATCATAGAAAGGTTATTCATCATAAGGGTTGAAATAATATTAGCAAAAAACTTCACATTAAGTTGATGGTTTTTTTGGATAAAGGTGGTGGTACATGTATGAGACCCTTTTAACTTTTCTATCTCAAAGGAATTTGACATTTTATGGTACCCTATGTAAATACCATTGACATTTTAGTGATTGCACGCAATGTAATTAAACAAAAGTCAAGGTTGACTGTTGAACTCGATATTCTAGTGAATGTGCAATGTGTCACCGTTTAACTGCATCAATTAAATCATTTTTACCATTGAATGTTTGCCCAACCACTAAATCAAAACCTCTGACCGAATGCTATGACCAAGTGCTCAATCATGGTAAATAGTAAATGTGGATTCAAAATCATCTTTAAATTCAGGAATATGAGGTCTTATTATACCATCAACATCATCATTATCATTTGTTATCTCATTCGAGCCTAATATATCATTATCTTCATTATCATTATGCTTAGATGAGTTATATCTATGTTGATTAACGTATGGATTGCCAAACATACTTTTTATCACCCCTTTACAGCAAATCAGTTATCAATGACATATTTAGTCTCCTCCTAATTGACCGGAAAGATCGATGGACTGAGATGCTCTTCTACTTATTAAATTAGAAATTAGGATAAACAAGAGAGTTGGTAGACTACTTATATACAATCTCATCATGCTCAATCTACGTTAGATGAAAGAATCAATCATTGTCTTAAAAATAATATCACATGCAATTGCTATATAATAATACTGATGTTCTCAAACTTTAGACCTCTAAGTTATATGAAATTCAATATCATTATAATTTATTCCAAGTACATGATATATATCTTGTTTAATATTAATGACATGCCTAAATTAACTTTCAACAACACATTGCTTCTGCCATTATAAGTGATATTATTGTTTACATCATGAATAATAGTGCCATCGTAATAATATAATATAAAATATTATAAGATATTCTGTGAGAAAAAAAATTGATTCTAGTCAACTCAATAAAATTTAAATAAAATTGCATGAAATCAACCCCAAATGCATAAATTCATAGCTAATTTCAACCAGTATAAACAATATCTCTAAATTTGGTAACTTATTTGAACAATCAACATAACATATAATTCATCAAAATTCAACTTGATGTATGTTATTTTCATGCTTGTTTGCATGAAATCAACCATAATTACATAAATTCATAGTTAATTTCAATCAATCGTAACAAAAACTTCAAATTCAACAACTTATTCAAACATTTAACGCAATGTATAATTCATTAGAATTCAGCTTAATTCATGATATTTTCATGCTTAATTGCATGAAATCAACCCTAATTGCCTATATTCATAGCCAATTTCAACCATTTCAAACAAAATCTCTAAATTCAATTCAAACAAAATCCTTAAATTCAACAACTTCTCAAAACATTCAACGCAACACATAATTCATCAAAAGTCAACCTAATTCATGATAGTTTCATGCTAAATTACATGAAATCAACCCTAATTGCCTAAATTTATAGCTAATTTCAACAGATTCAGCAACTTATCCAAACATTTAACCCAATGTATAATTCATCAAAACTCAAACTAATTCATAATATTTTCACCCATAATTTCATAAAATCAATGCTAATTGCCTAAATTCATAGCTAATTTATTGAGAACTCAACATGCCCTAATTTCAAACTAACCCTAAACAATAATTTAATCATAATTATACCAGTCACAAATTAACTATAATAAAACTCATACAATTAATAGCAATGTAGGATGTTTACCTTGATTTTCAGACTGAAAAGTGGTTGCAACATGGTGGTCGCGGTTGAGGAGTGGTGGCAACGCTGAGGGTGAAGCTTTTTAATGATAAAAACTTGATTGAAGGCTTAGATATGAAGAATGATGTGATTTTTAGGTGTTTTATGGTGTGTTATGGGAGTTTTCAACGAGTTTTTTTTAGAGAAAAGGGACTGGTTATTAGGTTTTTTTAGAGAGATAAAAGGTTTGGGTCTGGTGTGAGGGGGGAGGCTAGGGTTAAATTTCATGATATTTCGTATTCATAATCATGACATGGTAAATTGTTGTGATTCTAGATCGCGATATTCATAAAATATCATGTTTCTGAATCGCAACATGCTCAGACTATGCTATTTCGTCAATTCTTTTTTAAACTATGCTATTCTGATAATATTTTTAATTTACCGAGCTAATTAAAAAAAACATTTTCATACCCTTATGTGTATGGAAGAATAATCACCCTCTTATAGGGGAAAAAAAACAATACTTTCTAATGCTTTGCATCTTCTTTTTTATCATTTGTTAATGTTTACAGTAACTTGGTACCCATTTATTTGTTCCTTTTATTAAATAAATAAATAATTACCAGCAAATATTTTGAGTTATATCCCAAACTACTAGGTACGGGAGATGACAGAGTTGGAGGAAGCCCCCAACGTGAATAAGTTGTTCCTTGTGCAATTAATTATTAAAAGAAAATATAAAAGATATGGCTAAATTATTGTAGAGAATTGAATTTTGGAGCCTTTTACATTTCATTATGGACGTATTCAATATTTTTTATGTTTTTATTTTTATTTTTGTGCTCAAACATTTTTTTTTAGACAATTCATCTTTTTATTACCAAATTTAAGGACAACAACTTAAAATTTGTTAAGGAAGGGTAATACAAAAAGAAAAAGGACTAAAATAAAAAAAGACAGGAGAAATTGGTAGCAACTTTTAGAATATATGCAACCTTACATAATCTTTTTTTCTTTAGTTTTATTTAATTTCTTTCATGTGTGTTTCTTTTTTATCATCGTTTGATTGAATAAAAACTTATTTTATTAAACACATTTGAGTACATGACCCGCATTGCAAGATTAATATCTTGTTTGGGAATGCGGTGCAAACCGCGTTCCATAAAATTTTGAATTTTTTTTGTCTTAATTTTTTTATGTTTTTTTTATTGATTTGATGTGCTGATGAAAAAAATGATTTTTAAAAAATAAAAAATATTATTTTAATATAATTCTAAACGAAAAACATTTTGAACAACAATCATTACCATATTCTCAAACACACACTTTATATCTTAACCTACATCTATCTCTTAATTTTTCCAGTTTAATTTTTTGTTGTCGTCAACAACTTTGTTTTTTATGTTTTATTGGCACATATAATTATTTGATTAAATAAATAATTTATTAAAAAAATAAAATTATTAAACATAACTAGATCATGACTGATTTTGTGAGATCAAATTTCTTGATCTATATCTATCTCTTAATTTTTTAGTTGAGTCTTTAATTATCGCTAAAGATTGTATTTTTTTCCATTTATTAGCATGAATAATTATCAATTTATTTTATAAGCTTTTTAATTTATGAATGAGAATGTTTTTATATTTAAAAACATGTATATTTATAATTTTTTATTGAAAAAAATTATTAGACTAGTAGCAACGGCCAGTCAAATAGTTAGTAATTATTAATTGGGGACCTATTTTTTCAGCCTTCCATTACATGTGTGTACTGTGGTCTGTATGCGTAAATAACAGCTTATTTTTCTAGCCTCCAACCAGAGAAAACATTGAAACATATAAAAATGACCTTTCCTTTAGCCATCCTGTGTTTTTGAGTCAACAAAAGTACATTCAAGTATAAATAATAGCAAAGATAGGCATGATTTTCACCTCAGCAGCTGCAATAAATTATCTACTACTCTAAAACTTAATAAACATATCATTAAATGGCATGATTTTCACCTCTTAGCTGCAATCAACTTGAACACTCATTTCCAAAGAATATTATCTGAATTATCCTCTTTATGAAATTTAACGGTATCGATTCTTTTGGATTCATTTAGGCATTGCAGACTGCAGATTCTCATAGATTTGGAAGGGGTTTGATTTGCAGGTTGTGTTTAAATTCTCACGTTTAATTTTGTAGCTCAGGTTTACAATTCAATATTAAGACCCCGTTAGGGTTATGATTCAACTCCTTTTTTATTAAAATTAAACTTTTTTAGTATTTTTAGATTATTTTTTAATAAGTTAGTATCAAAAATAGTTTTTTTAAAATAAAAATAAATATTTTAATATATTTTCAAGTAAAAAAACATTTTGAAAAGTACATTCTATCACA
>Ga0325414_1002622_pt1 | contig 18332 bp, 12 predicted proteins | sample PopdelMetagenome_8_FD_206183 | JGI IMG/M metagenome (GOLD analysis project Ga0325414, IMG submission 206183) | Populus deltoides microbial communities from Bellville, Georgia, United States - Leaf-PdKOR-R3 | ecosystem: Host-associated > Plants > Phyllosphere > Phylloplane/Leaf | place: USA... | reverse complement strand
TTGGTCTTGCTTCTCTCTTTCTTTTACTAGGTCTTCGCGACTGTGTTTCAGGCAGTTGCTACGGCGGCAACAGCGTTTTCTGCCTGTACTATCATGTGAAAGATTTGGTGCATGGTCCTGACTTTCAAAACCCATGCAAGCATAATAATCTGGGAATATATATATATATATATATATATATATATATAAACCAGAGAGTATGCATGTATCCGGTTACGAAGTTTCTCTATCCTTTATGAATCTGTCATGTATTTGGATTTTGAATAACGAGGCTATGTATTTAGCCATGTTTGGATTTTTAATTGTTATTAATACCATGGTTATTGTATTTTTATGTCATGTATTTGGATTTTGAATAACGAGGCTATGTATTTAGCCATGTTTGGATTTTGAATTGTTATTAATACCATGGTTATTGTTGCTACCCAATTTTTGACCCATGTTTTGATAAATTTTCAGAAAAATTCAAAAATAGCGAAAAACATTGAAAATCCAAAAAATACGTTTTTAATACATTTGCATCGTTTTTAGCATTTTCAGCGTCGTCTAAAAAGAATTTAAATTTTCAAAGGTCTTTCGAACGCGTTCAAATTTTCATGCGTCATTTTTAAAATTATTGATTTTTCTCATTGAGTCGACATTGATATTGCTCGTTTTTGAAAAATACAAAAAAATTAAGAAAAATTAAATTTACAAAAAGAAAGAAGTTGAGGGACCAAGTTTGAAAACCTAGCAACATTTTTTGCCTATAAATAGTAGCCTTCAACACACACAAAGGGGGGGAATTTTGCACAATTAAGAGGAATTACAAAGAAACCCTAAACCACAAAAAACCCTAAAAAAACCATAACCCTTTCTTCTACCTCACCCGAAAGACCGCCGCTTACTGGAGATCGACCAAAACAACGAGAACCAACCGGCCCCCCTTCCCATTTAGCAAGAACCAGAGAGAACAAGGGGCGGCCGCAAGCCTCCCTTTCCCTGATCACAAAGGTCGGCCGCCCCCCCTTCCTTTTGAAACCCTCTGCCACGGCCCCTCTCTTTCTCCAAGACACAACAACCACTTTTCTTCTCCCAGCCGCTAGCTGAGGCAGACCCACTCTCTTCGTCATCTCCTTCAGTCGGCAGCAGACCCAGCCCACTGCCTTAGGCAGCGACATCCCTCACCCAAGCAGCCGCGCACCAGGCCGTCTCCCCTCAGCCACGATCCCCTCCACCACCAGCTTGGGAGACGCCGTCCTCACCTTCCCAGCAGGAGTCCCCTTCACAACCTCCTCCCACCGAAGAACCCAGCGGCGGCCGACAGCAGCAGCCAGCAACCTCTTCATATCCTTCAACCAGCCTCGCCGACCGGTCAACTACCTCCCATCTCCACCGCAGCTCCAGCAGTCACGGATGACAGCAGCGACCAGATCAGCCATCGGCAAAAGAGAAAAACGAACCAGGAGGAAAAGAGAACAGAGATCTTTGAACAGATCTAAAAAACTATAATCTACTGCTTGGATGTTTTTCTTTCGTTACAGGTAACGGTGACCCTCACTGCCGGCAGGAAAGTGAAGAGGGGAGGAAACCGCTCCAGACCCCCTGCTGCCTGGAATTTCTTGCGGCGGCGCGTGAATTCCTGCGCCCAGAAACCTTCCTTAACACTGTTCCGGCCTGCAGAAGGGCTTCCCTGTAATTTCAAATTGTTTTGGGGCTATTATTGTAAATGTAATGTAATTTTTGTTTAATTGTTTTGAATTTGTATTTTGTATTATGGATGTAAAAAAAAGAAAAGAAAAGAAAAAGAAAAAGAAAAAAAAAGAAAAAAAATATGGTAAAAGTGTATGCGTATGTGTGTTTGTATTTGTTTTATGGATGTTTTTTTTATGATAAAATCGCAAAGGCAAAAGAAGAATTTAATATTTTGATTGACTCACGGTCCAGAATTATTAACTTATACGTAAGTTGTATTTCTAATATCCGATGAAAAAACAAAATTTTAAAACTTCTTTAACACATCAAAGTCACGAAGCAGCTTACCTCAGGTAGGGTGCGTTAGGGGTGCTAATACCTTCCCTAACCACAACCAGTCCCTTACCCGCGAATCTCTAACAAGACCAGTACATCCGGGTTTCCTAGTAGCCTTCAATAAATTACTAGGTGGCGACTCCAACGAACCGATTCAAGCAAACCACACAACGAAAAATATCGTCAGCCGACGCCGCGCGGATTTTGACGTGCGACAAAATGGCGACTCCACTGGGGAAGGTACTGTTTCTGACAATATTGGACTAAGCTTTGTGTATTTGATGTGTTTAAGTTTTTGTATTTTTGTCTTGTTTTATTTTGTTTTATCCATGCATTTATAGAATTGTCTCATGCATCACATGCCTTTATTTTTTAAAGCACACACAAGCTTCTGGTTAGGTGGGAACTAGCGATCTGCCCTAAGACTATTGGTCAGGGTTCAGATGCGTGAAAACTCAACTCATATCTTAGTGCCTGCTTGATGATGGTGGGTAGACGTACCTTAACCATTTCTTGCAACGCCCCTATACTGTCTTTATGAAGATCGTCACTGGGCAGATATGAGACCCTTTTGAGACCAGGTAGAAAACCTACCCATGTTCACATAATGAATAGAACTTGTCCTTAGGTTGTATGTGTTGTCGTTATTTGCATCAGGGCAAACCCTTCTTGAAGCATCTTGAACTCAAGACTTGTGGGTGACACAATGACCGTCACTCAGAAAATTTTCATTGTAGAGTTTGGGCAAAAATCACAATTCTTGTTCCATCATACAAGAGTTACGACCATATTGTCACCCCTCGAAGGGTGAGTTCATCATATAGATTACATGTTCATACATTTGTCATGCATGTACCGGGATGAAAAGTGGGTCCCCTACGAGTCTACAACAATTTTGAACGAAAAAACACGGAAGATGAAGAGGGTGCTCACCATAACGTCCATTTTTAAGAGTTGGAGTTTCTGAAGACAAGTGTGACTCGCCTCTAGCTTACTCGAGCAAATACTGAAAAATTACTCTAGGGAAGTTCCTTCCAACCGACCTATAATCTTTGTTCAAACCCCAACAATGACTCAACCCGAAGAAATTAGGGGCAAACATGGTCAAGAGCCTCAACACAATTCAGCATTTCTGCAAAAGCTTTTGTGGGAAGGCTGGCCGAAGGGGAATTGCACCACATTTGCAGAATGGAGCCTGTTCTTGTTCTGCCAAAAAATAACTACCTCAGTTTGATCATGCCTGCAAAACTTCTTGATTTTTGTTTCAACCTGTTCCAATTTGTGTTGGTAATTTGGCTCACAATTTCATAAGACTTTCCTTGTCAAATGAGCCTTTCTTGTTAAATAAGATCATGTGTTTTCCGGTCCTCATGACATACCTTCATTTCTGTAGTTTTTTCATGCAAATAACACATTGAGCATAACCGTTAAGCATGAAACCACCACACCAAGAATCTTTGGGTGTGTTTCCCTTTTCTTCCAACTATGCATAATCGCACATGTTCACAAGGATTTTTGGAAATTCAAAGTTAAGTACAAAACAAAAATCATATTGGTGTTTGTTCAAACAAACAAGTTCTGGAAATTCGGGTGATTCCTTAGAAAGGTAACTATAGACATAGAAAACCCGAAAAAAAAAGAGGAAAAAAAAAAAACACCATGAAGTGACTCCAAAGTTGAGTTTTATTTGAATGAATAATGAGAAATTACTTTGCATACTCGCGTGAAAGCAAGGCTTACCGATCCAAAGTGCATATGTTTGAGATGAGGAAAGGCCATTTTTTGATAATCCGTTCACGAGCCTAAAATATATCATTTGCAGTCCCCTTTTGAGCCTAATGCTTTTCTTGAGATAAATAACCTTGGCTAGGATCGCACCCCACACTGGGGGCAAGTGCGATGACATAGAAAAAACCTTAATGATTGAAAGTGCCCAAGCAACACTAGGAGGCATAAAAGAAAATTCTCAAGCATCAAAGGTACCCAAACAAAGATGGGGGCATGAAGAAAAATCCAAAGGATCCAAAAATTTTGAGCTAAAAAGAAACCAATGCAATGATGCTCAAAATCAAATGAAGAAAACAAAAACAAAGAGAAAGAGCCTAAGCCCAACACTAGGGGGCACGATAGACAATTTTGGAAAGACAATCAAATGACAAAAGGTCAACAAACAAGCACAAGTGATCCTTAGTCTTGAAATCCCTTAAACACTTTTTGAGCCTACAAATATCCGTTTCTTCATAACCAATAACCCAAGCCTACATTACGTGCCTAATCAAGCCCTTTCTGATCAAAGGCAAGCAATCTGGATCGGTAGGCAGTGCTTTCTCATGCGAAACAAAATCATTATTCATGCAAATAAAATGAATGCTTTGAAGACCGGTTCTCGGTAACTCTCAAATTAAATCTTAAACTTTTTTGACCAACCAAATGTCACTTCATATTTTTCACCAAAAGCAAAACAAAAAGTTTTCATCACTTCTGGAAACCTCTCCATAGGAATCACTTGAATTTCTTCAGAAAGAGTTTGCTTTGAATCAATGTCAAAATGATTTCTGTGTCTGGAATAGCTTTGAAATTCCAAAATTTCTGCATGAAAACAACTCCTGGCCAAACCTTCCTTCACATAGCCTCATCCCTAAACCCGATTTGAACACTTGAGGGCATGATCAAGCTTGGGGGCAATCGAAAAATGCATGGTAAGGTTGGCTCCATGATTCCCTTTCTAAGAAAAATACCGGGCAAAATTGGCAACCCTTAAGATAAAGGGCGGAGGACAAAGAAGTATGATGACATCAAGTCCTTCCTAGAGGTCAAGATCACAAGATATGACTCGAGTAAGCAAGAGCGAAAAAGCCATCGAAGTTCACTACCAACATTCCAACTTTTGAGAAAAGAAAGACACCATGAAGAAATGGGGACCTATATTTCTCAGGTAAGTATACATGCATATCAATCATAATGCATTGCTTTCAACATTGTCAGATCGGTGTTTCAGCATCATTTCTCAGGTAGTGCGTTTTCTAACCCTACCTCATTTCGAGTGCGCCTTTGAGCCACCATCTCTTGGGTAGTGCGTTTTCTAACCCTACCTCATTTCGAGTGCGCCTTTGAGCCCTCACAATCTCTTGGGTAGTGCGTTTTCTAACCCTAGCTCATTTCGAGTGCGCATTTGAGCCACCATCTCTTAGGTAGTGCGTTTGCCAACCCTACCTCCTTTAAAGTGCGTCTTTGAGCCAGAATATATGCACATGGTTTATTAATTTTAATTGCGATTAACTGTGATGCTTGTGCTTTTTTTTGATAAAAAAATATAAAAAATGTTTTTGTGTGTTGCATACGGCCAATACCCTAACATCTTTTGAACATTCTTTTTATACAAAAAAATATTGGAAGTTTTGAAAATGTGTTTTCGCATGGATTTCTTAAACAAAAAAAATAAAATTGTTTTCTTGCATTTCTGGATTTTACAACATGTTTGTAAAACTCCAAAGGGTATTGGCCAATATTCTAAAAAAAATATAAAAATCTTATTTTGAGGGGAATTCATCTATTATTCACCGCTAATGTTTGGATAAAGAAATCCTTAAAGGACGAATATCCAAAATATTATTGGGAATAATTTGTTATTATTCACTGTTAATATTTGGATAAAGAAACACGGAGTGGTAAATATCCAAAATAATTTTCTAGGAATAATAAATCCGCACACATCCTTGAAAGAAGCCTTGATTATAATCGAGGACATTTCAATTTTTTACTCCACGGTTTACGAGCCGTGAGAGTATAAAACACTAAGACAAAAAAGTAGGTTTTTAAAGCACCCTAGATTTCTAAATTTTTGTCCCTCCTCCTTGCGATTTACGAGTCGCAAACTCTTGAAATACCAAGGGAAAAATGAGCTTGTAAAGCACATGGAATCTCCTTGGATTTCTATCTTAATAAATTTAGTTAGAATCAAACCGAGAAAAACTGATGGGATTAGAAAACACCAACACCATAGCAATTATAAGACAAACCAAACACCAAACAGCTTACCTTAGGTAGGGCGTACTAGGGGTGCTAACACCTTCCCTTTATGCAACCAGTCCCTTGCCTTAGAATCTCTGAAAGACCAGTTAGGTTTCTTAGTGACCATAATACTAGGTGGCGACTCCCTTTTACACAATAAAACAAAACAAAGACCCCGAAACCAATCGAGGATCGCCGCGACGCCGCGCTCCGCTCGCGAGGGTGCGACACATATGACAAGCAATTTACAAAGAAACTCATAAATTATTCTCTTCCAATTCACCCCCAAATGGCTAGCCACCTTTGCTTCTTTAACCATTGAATTTTTTTTCTTTGGTATCTCTACATAATTTCACATTCAAGACAATCTTCAATACTCTAATTAATTCAATTCCACACGGTTCGATATCTCTATCAAATTCTACTCAAGAACCCGAAATTAAATTCAAGATTAATACACCAATTCCTAATCAAATTCAAATTGGCTTACATAATCAATTTTAGGGCTCCCTACTTGGCGATAAATTGGACTTCGATCCTTAACCAATCAAAATATTTCGACTCCTCCCTTTTTACACACCAGTCAAGCCTCACTCTTTCCCTCTCTCTTCAAAATTTTCTTCACTTGTTTCTTGCTAATTTCCTTGCCTAATGATGCTTTCCCTACCAATTGATCTAAATCTTGTGTAAATTTAGTAAATTTGGTGTTTCTCTCTCAATTTTTGGTGGAAAAATTCAAATTTATCTCCTCCTTTTTGTTGTTGTTGCAACTAGCCTTAAGGAGAAGAAAAAAAGGATCATGATGATGAGTCCTTCAATCTTTGCAATAATACTAGGTGGTGACTTTTTGAACTAGATAATTTTCTCCAAGGAACAATATGCCATGTATTTGTTTTTTTCCCACGAGAAAATTTTTATCTGGTCGCGCAATGTCTAGGTGTGACAGAGGTATAAGATTGAGATTTACTCGTATAAATAAATATGATGTTTAAGAATTTATTATGGACTTGTGTACCCAAATAAATTCTTAGAAAAATATTCTTCGTAATTTGTGTATTACAGTGAAAAATACTTCCAATTAAAATTATTGAATATTTAGGTTAACTCTAAGAATTTTATAGTCAACTCCTGACAATTCAAATATCAGCCTCACTTGTAGGTCCTGCATTTAATATCAGGATATCTAACCATTAATTCTCATGAAAAAAAAGGTGATTTATTAAAATATTTTTCAAATTCTCATGGATTTAATAAATTGATTATTGAATCCTAAAATGAATGCCAAAACACATATTTTTTTGTTTTCGTATGAAAATACTAAATGATATTTTTTTTGTTATATTTTCTGAGAGATTTGACAATATATAACACAAAAAAATATATTTTTTATTTGTAGTTTTCTGGAAAAAATAACCCGGGAGGTTTAAAAGGAATTTTCCTAAAACAAAACACATCCTAATAACAAAAAGAAAAGAAAAGAAAAGTAAACGTTGATTTTATATTTTTTCTTTATATTTTGTTTGTTATTTTATTTTTTCTACTAGGTCAACCCGAATGGGTAGACTCGGCTAGGTAGACTTGACCAAAAGAAAGAAAACAGGAACAAAACAGATCTAAAGTGGCAAAAACACGAAAACTAAAAAAAAATTCAAAAAAAAACTGATGAAAACACAAAAGACAAAAGAAAACAAATGAATGTTCTTCGTCTCCTCACAAAACATGGTTATCAATCTAGAGCAGATTTCGAACAAAGAAAGGGATGTTTTTGCTCTTTAACCTTTATGGATCAAGAATCAAGGGTTCATTTCTTTTAATGATAAAAAAATCACACAATTTTTCCAAAAAAAGGTTTCGGTTTGAAACAAAAACCCTAGGATTTAAATCCATTAAAACATTTTATTGATGCAAAAAATTCCTAGATTACTTATCAAAGATGATAGGTGGACCTATCTGAATGAGAAACTAAACCAATCAAACCCTGAAACTAGTACCTAAGGCAAGATTCAGCGGATGAATCTGCCTTAAGCCTAGAAACAAGCTACCCAAAAACCATAAATATGAAATGCACCTAAAAGGGCTCGTTTTGACCTCTAAAGTGTGTCCTCCTTATCCCTACAGACCATACTATTGGTGAGGAACATGATTATGGCTAAAAAAATAACAAAACAACACAAAAACACAAAAAGTGTAATGATTTTCAATCCTGAAAGCTACCATATCAAAACAACAATCAATCTTTAACAAAATGAGCTTTAAAAACTAACCATCTTCACTTCAAATGGTCAGACCAGCTACCTAAGAGCAAGGGCTATCCTTTTATTAATATAATGTACCCTTACCCCTTTGTTGCCACCTCCTTTAAACCACGGTTTCATGCAATAAAATGACAGAAAAACAATCAATAATATATCAAGGCATTCAAGACTTTGTATTGAACATGAAAGAATGATCCAATAGACCTTATGGACTCCATTTTCAAGGTTTGAATGTGTATACCTTCTTAGCTTTGAAAATCCATATCTAGATTAGTTCTTGGTGTTGCTTGCCCATTTTCTTGTTTCTAGAACTCCCTAAACCAAAACTTAAGCTTCAAAAGCTTTCTGAAAAGACCTTTAGCCTAAGTTTATTTTTTCTTCTCTCTTCTTCTTTTCTTTCCCTCTATTTCTTTTTGTTTTCTCTATTATTTTTCCTTTCTTTCTTCTATTCTTCGGCCTTTTCTTTTATAGGCAGATTTAGGTCTTCTAGATTGGTTGTCTAGGGTTCCAACAGACTAAAGCCTAGCTAGTTTTGCCATGAAGCTGCTGGTTTTAGGTATGGGTGGTTTTATAGGGTGTTTGGGGACCTAGGTGGGTGTTTTCTGCCCTTGGATCCAGACAAAAAAGTTATAAACCCTTGATGTAATCCTTCTAGAGGCTTTTAAGTGGAAGCAAATGAAAAAGGTGAACATTCTTCTGCAAATTAATGTTCTTATCAAGGCTGACTGGGTCGGCCACTTTCAAGATCTCGTCGGAGCATCTCCGATGTCAACGTCGCCTGAGACCACCTAGACTTCATAGAGGAGGTTCATGCCTTTCGATCGGACCCACTCTTACTTGATTTGAGTCCTTAAACATCAATAGTTTCAATTGACCTCAAAGTTGACTTTACAAAGTTGATATCGCTTGCGATTAAACCCTCAATTAAATAATTAAACTGTTAAAAATTCTAATTGAATTTAGATTTTTTTCAATGAAATGTTGGAAAAAATAATGAATAGCAATCAATATATGTTTCATTCTTAATGGTAGTGCTCTGAGTTGGAAGAGTTCTAAATGATTCTACAACTAAATAAGAGTAGATCTTCATGTTTAAGGAAACAAAGAGGTTGTTTGGATCAAGAAGTTCATCAATGAATTATTAGATTGGTTCCTAACATTGTTGATCTAGTTGTTCTATATTGTGATAATAATAGAGCCATTACATAAGCAAAGGAACCAATATTTCATCAATGATCCAAATAAGTACTTAAGAAATTTCATTTGATTTGATAAATCAATGAAATGAAATATGTAAAGATACTCTTACTAAGTCATCATCCATACAGAAGCATTAATGCTATATATAGCAATACGGTATTAGATACATGAGCGATTGACTTTAGTGCAAGTGGGAGATTGCTAGTTTAATATACCTTGTAACCAATCAGTTGATTACACGTGGTATTATTATATTTATGTAAATACATATTTATTATTAATAAAAGCTTAATTTATCTATAAAGATAAAGTCCATGAGTAAAAAATATTTTGTAAAGGAAATTATAAAGTTATTATAATTATAGGATTTCTATTGCATCAAAATATTATACCTAAAATGTTTATGGTCGATGCTCTCTTAAATACTTGATATTTATTAGAGCCGTAGAGACTGATACATATTTTATTCTTTCCTTTATTAAAGGAAGCAATTATCTCATAAGCTGAGGTATATAATTAATATATAGGTGTTTGCATAAGATATGTACACTAAACTGACTCGCATGAGAATTCCATATAAAGAGATTATTTATTGAGTATAACATGGACTATATAAAGGTACTTGAGTGATCAAAATAGGATTCATCACCCTAGGTAAATTATGAAAAAATATTTCATTTGTTCTCAAATAGTATTGACTGAGAAATCCTTGGTCAAGGTAGAATGAGATTTGAAAAAAGTTTCAAATGTTATTCAAATGATCAATGACTATTATGTAGCGAATAAACATGATTTAACATAACAAATATACTTCATGTTTTATTGTTAAATCAGGATATTATTGATGAAAAGATTTTAATTACACTGAGAAACCGATCACTAAAAGGTTAAGTCAAACCACTAATGACTTTTCTAATATTTAGGCGATCATGACACATTGCTAAGTGATGCATCTAATTTTCAAATATAAATTAATCAATTATTGATTTGATAAGAAATTAAATTGTTAAATTTATAATTTAATTCTATTTAATTAGATTTAGAATTTATATTTGGGTTAACATATTAGGAACCTAATGGGTCACATACATTAAGAATCATTAGTCAGAAATTAAACTAGGATAATTTAATTAAGGATGACTTGATTAAAATATATTTTAGAAATTTAGGACTATAATATAATTAATACAGAGATTATATTTCTAAATCTAAAAAAATCAAGTAAGGACTTAATTGAGTTAATTTCTAAAATTATCCTGAATTAGTATGTGGATATTGTTCAAGAGGCAAATTGATATTTTGCCAATTTATAGAGTTTTTCAGATTTTCCTATAAATTGAAAGTCATGCCTTTTATTTTTTTTGGCTGCATGTTAGACAGAAAAACTACGCAAGTCACATAATATAGAGCTAGCACTCTAATCATAGCAACCCCTCTCTTTTAAATAAAGATTTAAAAGATTTCTCACTAGTGGTTTGTGTGGATTATTGTTGGAGGCCAGACAATTGGACGACTTCTGGTTTGTGATAATTCAACTTTTAAATAATTATTTAAAGTAAAAAAAATATCATATTTTTAGGTAACAAATCCCTGAAACTCTAGATTTGTCTAACAGGATACTAAAGAGTCTTAAATAATTTTGTTTTATTGTTTCCGCTGCGTGCATACATGATATTCAAGAATCCCAACATCATTAACTTAATAAACACGCAATGGAAGATTGTAACATATATATGTTTGAGCATCTATAGGCCACGAAGGTCTGAGAGAGCAACAAAGCTGAATCCCAAGTATAGTGAAGGAAGTGCAGGCGTAAGACCAGGACAAAGCGTAAGACCAGGACAAACTTAATCGTTAATCCCATAAAGGCTTAATTGTAGGAACCAGAGCAACTAATGACGTGAGGGGCTTTACCACGTCAACTAGTCATTGGGGGTAGTGTTAGGCATCGGTTTTTCCATTCTGTTTTGCAGCAAAATTGATTTTGCAACCGTTGTATTAGAACCTCTATTTTCGGCTGAATATCTGAATAGTTGGTTGAAGTTAAGGTATTAATAAGCTCTGCAAAGAAATAAAAAGACAAACTAGAATTTCTATCCTATTTTATCTTGTGGTACGTTCTCACCCAAAGAGAGCAACTGTGTTTCAGTGCTATTGAAAATTGGCTTTTGACTAGGACCTTATCAATTGGTATCAGAGCCTGGTTCAATAGCGACGAACAAAGAACAGATTGAAATGTTGGAGGCTGGGCTAGGTGGAGTTCAAGATGGAATACAAAGAATGGAGCTGGGCATATCCGACGAAATGCGTCAACAAGAAGAAACTATTAATAAACTTTCAGAGGCTTTGTTATCAAGCAAAGGGGAATCAAGCCATGGAAACACAAACCGAGATGGCATCTCTCGTACAACTCATGAGGAGAATGACAAAGCAGACAATTCTTTTCTTCTAAAATGGCCAAGCTGGAATTTCCATGATATTCTGGACAAGACCTGACAGAGTGGTTTAATCGTGTGGACCAGTTCTTTGAATTCTAGAATACTCCAGCCAACCAAAAGGTGTCTCTAGCTTCTTTTCATCTGGAAGGAGAAGCAAATCAGTGGTGGCAATGGGTTCGTCGGATGTACATAGAGGAAGGACAAATAATGACATGGGAGACTTTTGAAGATGAATTATGGGCTAGATTTGGACTTACAGAATATGAGGATTTTGATGAAACCTTATCACGTATAAAACAAGTGGGATCCTTACGTGATTATTAGAGTGAGTTCGAGAAGTTGGGAAACCGAGTTCGTGGTTGGAAGAGAAAGTAAAGAGAGATTGAGAGGAACATTCAATATGAAAAATCAAGTCACAATATGATGTATCACCAAAAATATGTGAGGCGGAGAGCCAATTCCTCGAATGGAGAAGACAACAAAGACCTAGACCTATACGATGTCTTGGTCTTCCTTAAATTTGTTTATATACATTATATGTACTGGAAGAGAAAAGTAAAGAGAGATTGAGGGGAACATTCAATATGAAAAATCAAGTCACAATATGATGTATCACCAAAAAAATGTAACGGAGAAGACAACAAAGACCTAGACCTATACGATGTCTTGGTCTTCCTTAATTTTGTTTACATACATTATATGTACACATAATTAAACTAGGGTTGTCTATATATATAAATATATAGGCAGGAATACATTTCCTAGCCATTTAATTTGGATCCGATAAGGTAAAATTAATGGGTGAGATGCACAAGATTGCAAGGGCGTATTACACCACTGCCGATGAGAGAGCAAATCGCAAGGTAGAAGATTTTTCAATAGCATAGATCATGATGGGAATAGACGAATAACCATTCAAGAGTACCTGCCATACATGAAGCGGAACGGTCACACAAAAATGGCGAATCGTCCCTTTTTCGACTATCTAAACGAAAGTAGAACTGGTGAACTAGAGTTTATGGAAGTGATGACTCTCTTCTACATAATTAAGAGTGGAAGAAAAATTTGTGATGGATGCGATGGGCTTCTAAAGGGAACGTTTTTCTCATGCACCGACTGCTTTGCTGCTGATGATGAGTCCTTCAATCTTTGCAGTAAATGTTTTACTGAAAGCAAATATGTCCACCCCCACAAACATTTTTTGGATAACTATATTATTCTTGAAAACATGAAGTTGACGCTTGCAGAAAAGGAGAAGAAGATCAGGCAGATGGAAGCTGCAATGGCGAATCATCAGGTATCCTACTAGCTAAGCTATATATTTTTTCTGTTATTTCACTTATCATGTCACAACTATATATATTGTACATAAAACAACAACCCCCTTCTTTTATCACAAATCAAGCTTTCATCACCATAAATTCAGCCACCCTAATATTCAATCTGTTAACATCACTATTCTGATTCAATTGTTTTTAGGATTTTTTATATCAAGTAAGCAAAACTACCCATTTTTATTTGAACTAAATTTTAAAATGTTAATTTGTATTTCATATTTTTGTAATATATGTAGTTTGTTTGTGTGTTTACTTGTTTTATACCCCTTTTCCATAGAAATTTGTTGTTTGAATGTATGATTTGTTTGAATTTTTTTTTTAAATATTTATTTGTAATTTGATGAAATTGAGTTCGATTTTGTGACTTAGGTTTTTTGTAATAAAATAAATAATGACTTATTTAATGTGTATATTTTAAGAGTAAATTCTATTGTTGAGTTGAAACTTTCAGTAAATGTGTAGGAATTTGAATTTATATAGATAATTGATAATGATTTAAGAGTATTATTAAAATAGATTGAAAAAGTTTGAGTTAAACCAATGTTAGCTAATTTATTTAGTTCACATAATTAATTAATACATGTTGTCATCGATATTTTATATAGGATTGATATAAGTAATAGATGATCATTCATGAAATTATCGAGATTCACCCGAAGGGTTGAGTACGATGAAGTATTGTAATGAGATTGAGGGTTTTATTTATTACGCACTATCTAATCCGAGAAATATTAGTGGAGACAGTATTAGATGTCCATGTAAGATGTGTAAAAATAAAAAATTTCTCAATCCAAATGTTATAATGATGCATCCTCTATAAAAAGTGTTCATGGAAAAATATTTATATTGGTTTGTATACAAAGAACTATATGTTCCTTACGAGAACATGATAGAAAGGATGATTGAGTCAAATTCTAATTCTAGAAACGTGCATAGAGTTGAAGATCACAATAGTAATCCTTATAGGAATATGGTTATGTATGTGATGAGAATGAATTAGAGTTATGCAGGTGAATGTCTAGTCATCAATGAATAACCAAATACAGACGTGGTTGGGTTTTTTGATCTCTTGAAAGATTCTTGTCACACATGTGTGAAATACATGTAGGGGCCGAAGGAGTCGCCACTTAGTTGTTTGGTTCAGGGTCATTAGGAAACCTGAATGTACTGGTTTTATCAGAGATTCGAGGGTAAGGAATTGGTTATGGTTAGGAAAGGTATTAGCACCCCCAACACACCCTACCTGAGATAAGCTGTTTTATGTGATTTGATATGGTTTAGAGGTTTAGGATTGAGATTTACTCGTATGAATAAATATGATGTTTCAGAATTTATTATGGACTCGTGTACCCAAATAAATTCTTAGAAAAATATTCTTCGTAATTTATGTATTACAGTGAAAAATACTCCCAATTAAAATCAGTGAATATTTAGGATAACTCTGAGACTTTTATGGTCAACTCCTAACATTTCAAATATGAGCCTTACTTATAGGTCTAGCATTCTATATCAGGATTTTTAACACTCTCATGAAATAAAAAAAAGTGATTTATTGAAATATTTTTCAAATTTGCATGGATTTAATAAATTGATTATTGAATCCTAAAATGCATGCCAAAACACATATATTTTTTTGTTTTTGTATGAAAATATTAAACGATATGATTTTTTTTGTTATATTTTTTAGAGATTTGACCATATGCAACACAAAAAAAAAAAACTTATTTGTAGTTTTCTAGATAAACAAAATGACCCTGAGAGGTTTAAAAGGAATTTTTCTAAAAAAAACACATCCTAAAATAAAATAAAAAATAAAAAAGCAAACAAAGCAAAAGCAAAAGTTGATTTTATATTTTTTCTTTATATTATTATATTATTTTTTCCTTTTTAGTTATTTTATTATTTTATTATTTTGGCCAAGTCAACCCGAACGGAAACCCGGACTGGTAGACTCGGTCGGGTTGACTTGGTAGGGGTTGACCCGATTGAGTTGATCGGACCAAGTCGACTCAGAAACAAACCAAAGTAAAGAAAACAAGAACAAAACAGATCAAAAGTGGCAAAAACACGAAAACTCAAAAAAAATTCAAAAAAAAAAAACAGATCAAAACAGAAAAGACAAAAAAATTAGGCATCTGTTAATGAATCGTTTGACCACCTTCTAAGTCATATGGGCATACGAGCATGCCTCCACCCACTTTGTGAAATAGTCAATTGCTACCGGGATAAACCGATATCCATTGCTAGCTTTTGGACTAATTGGCCCAACCACATCTATTCCCCACATTGCAAATAGCCAAGGTGATACCATGTTGAATAAGGTATTGGGGGTGCATTGATTTTGTCACTATACACCTGACATTTATGATATTTTTAGAAAAATTCTATGCAATCTCTTTCTATAGTTATCCAAACATACCCAGCTCTTTGCATTTGTCTAACCATCATATGCCCATTTGCATGTGTAGTGCAGATTCCTCCATGCACTTCTCGCAAGGCTTTGTTTGTTTTTGACCTGTCCAAACACTTAGTAAAGTCCCATTAAACGACCTTATGTATAAGATTTTCTCATCTATGTCGTATTCCATTGCCATCGAAGAGAATCAAGAAGAAACTATTACTAAGTCACTATCCATACAAAAGCATTAATGCTACATATAGCAATATGGCATTAGATACATGAGTGATTGACTTTAATGCAAGTGGAAGATTGCTAGTTTAATATGATCTGTAACCAATCGGCTGGTTACATGTGACATTACTATATTTATGTAAACACATATTTGTTATTAATAAAAGCTTAATTTATCTGTAATATTCATATAATATTAGATTAATAAATTTAATATTTGATTTATGAATCTATAGTAAAGATAAAGCCCATGAGACAGAAATGCTTTGCAAAGAAAATTTTAAAGTTATTATAATTATAGGATTCCTATTGTATCAAAACATTGTTCCTAAAATGTTCCTGGTCGATACTCTCTTAAATATTGGATATTTATTAGAGCCACAGAGACTGGTATATATTTTATTCTTTGCTTTATGAAAGGAAGCAATTATCTCATAAGCTGAGGTATAGAACTAATATATAGGTGCTTGCATAAGATATTATTGCGATGTCGCGGTCGCACAAATTAATTACCCTAACTTCAAACACAACACACAAGATAGTATAGAGCAAGCAAGGGATCGATCCCACGAGGAAGGTTCAAGTCAGATTTTTATGCTAGATGATATGCAATTTTGGGGAGTTTGGACGTTATCTAGGCTAAAGCAAAAGAAAACAGAAAACTATTAAACAAAATTTAATAAAATTAGAAAATTATCAAGAGAACAAACCTTGGTCGCAAGTAAACATCAACCTACAGAAATCAGAACTGATCATGGAAACAAAACATCAATTTATATTCTGAATATTTATCTCTTCTTAACATTGGTTAATTAACAGATCCGCCGTATAACTAACCCTAACCATCAAACAACCACAGTGTCCACACTAGTAATTTAATTCAATGGCAGCCTTAAGAACTAGATAAGTTGATTAATCAAGAAAACATAAATGTCCGCAGTCTATGTTTGATTTGATTGAATGTTCTCCCTAAGATTAATAACATAGATCTGCCACAATTATTAAACTCAGTTGCTTCACAAGTTCATATACCACAACTCCGGTTTTGATATCAAACTTAGCAATAGATTGTCTACAATAATAACTTAGAGTCCGCTCTAACAGTTAAAATAAACAATCATAGAAAAAATAAGCATAGAAGAACAAACATATTCATTATATAAATAGAAAATAAAACGTAAAATAAATCTCACAGTTCTTGAAATCTGAAGGTTTCCGTGTCCTTGCAACCAAGAAAAAAGTGTTTAGCCTTGCATGTTTGTTGAAAAACTAATAAAAAAGAAGGAAGAATGCATAATTTCGAGTTTCTTAGAGGAGGGGGGTGTTTTTCTCCTCTTGGCTGGCTGCCCCCCTTCTCTTCTCTCATTCTTTTTATATCCTAGGAAACCCTAGTCTCTATTTTACAAAGTAGTCCTCCCTTAAGTAGATAGTTTACATTTAAGTACTTCAATAACTATTTTCCTAAAAAACGAGAAATAGCCTTGCATGAAATCTTCAAGCTTTGACTTAGAGGATCTAAATTGCTGAAATAAAAACTTGGATATCGGTTTAGATGCTTCGGAACGTAATTTGGACTCGTTTCTTCACGAAACCTGTTTGCTGGCAGAATTCAGTTGTCATCTTTGAAAAATCATATCTCCCTCATATGACATTTTTTTTGGCTGAAATTTAGAGCGTTTATAGACCTTTGAGTTAGGAATCCAAAAACATTGAGTTTGTATCAATTCAACTTCTGTAGCTCCAGATATTCAAGTAGGAATGACCGAAGGTCAACACTGGCAGATTGCAAGATTTGACTTTGAATGGGCGATAAGCATTTTACCTGAAGGGAACAGGCTGAAAGAGAACTTCTATGCTGCCAAGTCCATGATGAAACCTCTCGGTTTAGGATACCAGAAAATTGATATATGCCCTAACTTCTGCATGTTATACTACCTTGAAAATGCTGAGATGACCGAGTGCATGACATGCGGGCATTCCCGTTACAAACCCAGAACTGGTAAAGGGAAGACTCTCGTGGCATATAAAAAACTTAGATACTTCCCAATCACACCTAGACTGCAGAGGTTATTCATGTCACCAAGGACTGCTGAGCACATGACATGGCACCAATCACACCATGCGGTTGATGGAGTGATGGTTCATCCTTCTGACGGTGAAGCCTGGAAACACTTTAACAGTATGCATCCTCCCTTTTCAGCTGAATCAAGGAACGTGCATCTTGGGTTGTGTACAGACGGATTCAACCCATTCGGGTCATTTGCTGCTCCTTATTCTTGTTGGCCGGTCATACTGACGGTTTATAACTTGCCACCGGGGATATGTATGAGGCCGGAGTTCATGTTTTTATCTATGGTCATACTAGGTCCGAGCAGTCCGGGGCGGAATATAGATGTTTGTCTTCGTCCGTTGATTGATGAGTTGACGCAGTTGTGGTCCTCTGGAGCTT
>Ga0325414_1002621_pt1 | contig 18333 bp, 10 predicted proteins | sample PopdelMetagenome_8_FD_206183 | JGI IMG/M metagenome (GOLD analysis project Ga0325414, IMG submission 206183) | Populus deltoides microbial communities from Bellville, Georgia, United States - Leaf-PdKOR-R3 | ecosystem: Host-associated > Plants > Phyllosphere > Phylloplane/Leaf | place: USA... | reverse complement strand
AAGCTGACGCCGAAATTGTCAATGTACATAGGCCATCACTGACTTAGAAATTGTTGCCAAAAACTGAGTCGCTGTCGACACAGAATTCATCAATGCAACTCAGTTCTACGGTTGATGCTAAAATCATCAGCGCACACGTCTTACTGTCAACACAAAAATCATTGACGCAATCCATGTCGCTATCGATTCAAAAATCGGCAGCGACAATCAAGTCATTTCTATCTTAATCTCTCCATCATTTAAGTGTAAAGTTTATGCTAGGCTTTCCCCTTATCTTATAACACTCCCAAACCGAATTGAACATAGACCATAGCCAACCATGTTCAATATATTACAAGTATAATCACAACAACATCTATAATTATAACTTCATTCATTTGGTTCATAGCCATGCAATTTCACTAATTACATGACAGATTCAAAGCATTAACTTCAACATGAATTCCATTTCAGCTCAAACATCCTTCTAAGGATTCAATAGGGTCACAATTTTGTGCTTTACATCTTGCTAACACATTGCCACACAATTTCTCTAACACACATGTAGAAATCACGTCATTCACACCAACATAATTTCTATTTTGGTTCCAGCATAATCTAATACTCTAACAAGGTCAAAGTTCATGCATTTCATCACATTAAATTTGTATTTTATCCAGGCCTCACTAAGGCCGACCCTCCTCCTAAGTTTGTGCATTCAAATTTATACATTTTCTTTGTTAAATTTTCTGGAGTTAGGTCCCCCGTTCAACTCCATTTTCATGCATTCTCTAGTCTAGTTCCCCTTAATCATAGGTGTAAGAATCTTAGGCCATTTTGCTTGAAGTTTTCTTCCAATTTTTGTCTAGAAGTTTCAAGGAATAAACAAGGAGGTGATGGTCTTCCCTTACTCACGATTTTGGGGCAGTTCCAGTGTAAGATTAGGTGGTTTGTTCTTCTTCTTTTTCTATTCGATTTCTTTATTCCCTCTCCTGTTATCCAGTCGACCCTCTAGGCTCCTCTTTCTACCATGTTTTTGGTTTTCTCTCTTTCTCCTAACTCACTTCTCACTCAACGCTCAAGGAAGGTGGCATGCAGGTTGGTTGGGTTCAGTTTTCTCCATGAGGAACGGTGTATGTGTGTTGCAGCAATGGCTGCTGTAGGTTTTGGGAAGAGACTTAGGCTTCTTCTCCTTCTATGGCTTTGACCACCACTATTTCTCCTTAAGTCTCCTTTCTTCTCCCACGCTCAAGAGTGGTGCATGTAGCTGGGTTTACTGATTTTGCTTTGGAAAGAAGATTGTTTCATCCAAGGCTGTTGGCTAGCTGTTTTAGGGAAGAGCAAAGGCCATTATCTCTCTTTGCTATATTTATACCTCTCTTAAATGTGAAGAGGTGTTTGGAAGGTTGGTTACCCATGTTCTTATCCTTATTTGATGTATCCTAAGGCTGGTTCTACTCCCTCATATTTCCCCTTAAAGTAGGTCGGTCTACTCATCTAACTCCCTCCTAGCTTAGGCCAACCTAGTTTTAATTTTTGTCGGGTTTTATATTCGCATGGATTCGTTAGCGCGCACAGCCCCTGTTGACTCAGAAATCATAAAAAAACTAAGTCACTGTCAACTCAAAAATCATCAACGAAACTGCTTCCACGACTGACATATGGATTCTTCAGCGCACACAGCCCTGTTGACTTGGAATCATTAACAAAAACTAAATCATTACCGATTTAGAAATCATCAACAAAACTAGTTACACGGCTGACGCATGGATTCCTTAGCGCACACAACCCCTATTGACTCATACATCATCAACGAAAACTAAGTCGTTGCCGACTCAAAAATCATTATCGAAATTGCTTCCATGGCTGATGCATGGATTCGTCAGCAAGCACAACCCCTGTTGACTAAGAAATCATCAATTAAAACCGAGGTGCGACCGACTCAGAAATTATCAACAAAACTACTTCCACAGTTGACGCATTGATTCGTCAGTACACATAGCCCTTATTAATCAGAAATTATCAATGAAAATTGTGTCGCTATCGATTCAGAAATCATCAGCGACAATGGAGTCGTTTTTGGCTTTACTTTTTTTGTTGGGTGTTCATAACTCCATGAAGGAGTTCGACTAAAAATAAAGAAAAAGAATAGACTGGACACTTCTAAAGCAAATAAGGGGTGTAAACAAGTTGTTTTTCAACCCGGTGATTGGGTTTGGGTGCACATGCATAAAGAACAATTTCCTAACCAAAGGAAATAAAAATTACAAACTCGGGGTGATGGTCCATTTCAGGTTTTAGAGAGGATCAATGACAATGCATACAAAATTGATCTTTCAGGTGAGTATGATGTTAGTGTTACCTTTAATGTTATTGATCTTACTTTGTTTGACACAGGTTTTGATTCGATAACGAATCCTTTCGAGGAGAGAGGGGATGATGTGGACCAGCCTAAAAACACCAGCAAAGACCCATTACATGTTCCAAATGGGCCAATGACTTTGTCCAAGGCAAAGGCATTGAATGCATTGGTTTTGAAGGTTTCAACCGCGTTAGATTTGAAGGGTTCATTGAAGTATCAAGAGGAGGCCCTAATATATCTTATCTATATGCAAGAGGGGCCCAATCCAACCTTATTTGGGTCATGAGGTGAGGAGAAAACACAACAAGGAAACAAAAGAACCCTACTACAACTTGGAAACAACATGTGTGGCTACCTTTTCCTTTTGTTTCTAGGATTAATGGGTTGCATGGAAAGCTATAAATAAGCCTTAAATAAGTTCTGTAATATTTTCTTTCCTTATGTTCTTCTTATGACAGAATATGGATTTAATATTATAGGCTTTATTTTATTTTGTTAGCTACAACCCAAGGCTTGTTTGAGTTTAATTAATACTTTGTTTTCAGTTAGGATCCAAGGCTTGTTTGGATCAAGTTATAGGTTTAGTTTAAGGTTTTTAGGTCAGTTTTGTAAGTGGGCCAAATTAGTCCACTAGGATAGATCTATTAGGGTTAATTTTTCAAGAACTATTTAAACTCATGTAACTTAAATATCAACAACCATTGATGAATATTACTTTTGAGTTTTTAGTTTTAACATGTGAGAGTGATTCTTGCATTCTTTAGTTCTTGAACGAACTGAATCTGACTTATTGAAGATTAACTGACTTCGGAGCATCATTCTACTTCATTCCAATAGTGTTGGTATCTTAGAACAGGTTTTCATTGTGTCACACTTCTATCAGACCTATTTCGGCTTTTTGAGATTAGATCTCAATCTTGATTGTGGATTGCGTGACCACGTGATCACGAGGTTCACATCAATTTCTAAAGCTTTTAGAACTGTAAATTCTTTAAATGTGCATGTATTTATATGAATGTTAATATTAATAAAAGGTTGATTTTACTAGCTTTCTTTAGTGGAGCTAGTGGTGTCAATTTGATTTACTGTCGAGTTATTAATGGGTTATTGGAGTGAAATCTGATAGTTTATGTATTTATGGAAATGAGTTTATGCATTTATGTATAATGTGTTCATTTTGATTTAACAGAGTGAATTTAATATATGTATATAATGGATATGTAACTATCAAAATGTAAAAGTCATGGAAAGATTAATTTGACTAGTTGCCCTAAATGAAGCTAGTGGCATCAGTGAGATTGATGATCGAGATCTTTGATTGAGTAGTTGTTTGAAAGGAGTTAGTCGCATTAATAAGACTAATGACCAAGATGTTTGGTTGACTAACTACCCTGAATGGAGATAGTCGCATTAGTGAGATTGATGATCAGGATATTTGATTAACTAGATGCCATGACTGGAGCTAATGACATCAATAAGACTGATGATTGGGATGTTTGATGGACTAGCTGTTTGAAAGGAGCTAGTCGTATCAGTGAGATTAATGACCAGGTTATTTGGTTGACTAGCTGCCCTGAGTTGAGCTAGTGGCGACAGTGCATCTAATTGTTGGGATATTTGATTGACTATATGATTTGCCAATATTATAAGGAGAATCATTGTATAAGACAATATGTTTATTTATATAAAAGAGGTAAATATATCCTTGAGGTTTATGTTAATGGGCATGAAGGATGGAGGAAGGAAATTTAATTTTGTGAAAAACCTTGCAGGTTAGCGGAACCCATTTTGATGTAGACCTCTTGATCATGTGGTCAAGTAACCCCCCAATAAAAATGATACTTTCCCAAAAAAGCTAAAAATCAGGTTTGAGAAGTGTGACATAATGAAAACCTATTCCAAAATACAAGCATTATTGGAATTGAATCGAATGATGTCACAAGATCAGTTATACCTTGATAAGTCAAATTTAATCTTTGTCCCAACAAAGATAACGTGTTGCATCACGCAAAACACAAGTTTATTTTATCAATCCATCGCTACCTGCTTTTCAACATACAAAACATTTAAATAATGCTTCAAGGATGAAAGAGGATTCGAATTTTATTATTTCGATTGAGCCATATCACAATGATTTTTGTTTAGAGTTGCACATGTTAGTTTATCTTTTAGTGAAACCTGATTTCACTGTTGATTGCTTAGTAACTTGCAAGAGATTTCTATTTTTAGGGATTGTGTTTTAGGCAAATCTAGTATGCTTTAAATATGCATAAATATGATTTATAGGGACATAGAAATTATAGGACAGTGGAATCATATTCTCAGCCTTCTTGTCTTTTTTGTTCCTTTTTCTTTACATGTTAAGAGTTCTAATGGATCCCTATATATTGCCTGATTAAGACTAAGAACAAAATAATAAAAATTCAAAAGTAATATCATAGATATGCTAAAATCATATTTGTCACCCTTAAAAAGCCCCAAATAGACTAGGAAATTTGAATTGAATGTGGAATTAATTTTGAAGTCTTCTTACTTTGTCGTGCTTAGTTTGCTTTGTTGTGGACAATTAATGAAGAAAATCTCCCTCTTTTATACCTGCTAATTTAGTTTCCTTTCTAAACTAAGAGAATCATTAATTAATCCTTTATAGCTTAGAAAATCAGATCTGGCAATTCTCTCTAGCATCCTTTGTTTACTAGAAAACTTCATCATTTGTTGATAAATATTCTCCTAAATAATAGGAAAATTAATGAACAAAATTTTTTAAATTTTAGGAGAATATTTTGATGATTTAAGTCATTGTAGAATTAGAAAATCAACTCCAAACAAATCTGATATGATCTCAATATTTTAATTAACCAAAGTCAACTTTGGACCCTATGTGACCCAAACTCATATTCATTGATAGGGATCAAATCAGATCCAAAATACACTTCAGATAAACTTTCTTTGCTATCCAAAAACATCTTATGCATAGCCTGTCCTGATCTAGCCAAAATACTCACCAAAAGAATTGGGTCGAACCCATCATCCATAAAAAGCTCAAATGACCAAATGCATCCCTAAGTAAAAACCCATCATGAAAAACCCAAGGCTGAACCATATACTAAGCCGCATCAACAACCAATCTCAATCACACAATCGAATGCTTACTATAAAAAATTTAAGGTTGAACATAAATCGTATCACCTTTGATAGTTGGATAATAAAAATATAGGACATGTTAGTAAATACAACTTTAGAGTGTTAGAGGCTAACTAAGCAAATAAATTATGGATAATACAACGAGCTATCTAGAGAATATAAATATGAAGTCCTCATCCTAAAATAATACCATGTCATGACCACAACCTTATTAAAGGTTTTTTTTATCTCATTTTTATTTTTTAGTGAAAGGAAACAATATAAAAGTCAATCACATGGCTCAACATGAATAAAGATACAATATTGCCTTTAATAATCATAAATAATCCTCGTAAAGAATATTGAATCATCTATAGCTAATGTCCAATAAAGATGCATATTTCATGGTTAAAAAAAAATGCATAAAACAGTAACAACAAGAATGTTTTGGAAATTTTATACCAAGTACAAGCAAAGGGTCTTAACAATATTAGTACTCTTGACAGAAAGTTTCAAGGTGTTTGAAAAATGATTAAAAGCCCATCAGCTAAGAAAACATACCGTTCCCAACACGGAGCCTTCAACTTCTATTTATTTTATGAAGGCTCCGTTATCATCAATATGATTGGGTTCTCCATACCGATTTCAAATGCCATTCACATTGAGCTTCAAATTTATACACCAACCTTCAACAAAACCATTTTTTCACGCGAAACTTCACTGGCAAAACATGTTCAATTGATTTGAAGTTGGGGAGATGTGGCAAAAGATACAATACTTGGACATGCTATGTACATCACCTTGAGACCATTTTTACAATCAAGCACCTCTCTTCTCCTTCCTAGGAATACAAAGCCACATGTGCAACTCAACAAAAGCGAGTGATCACAGACTATTGACAGTTATTTAGAAAATTCACAAGTAGAAAAACTTGGATGAAAAGCCCGCTTCTCAACATTAGAATGGAAGCCTCTACGGATATAGTAATGCACAAAAGGGAAAAGTTACATATTTGTGTGCTAAGATATCTGTGCATTCCAACAAATTAAAAGCAACTACATGTACAATCATTTCTGGCTCAACTAATTAGTTCGTAAACCAGGAGAAGATATGAATTATCCCCCACGATAGGACAGGATAACAAAACAAAGAAAAAAAATCAAGTACAAAGGAACAAAATTATGCAACTCTTGCGCTAGCTTTGCTTGTCTTGAGCTTCTTTAGTGCTTGACCAGATTCTTCACCACTTGAAACTCTTGAACGTGTTGTGCCTTTATTGCTAGGGAGAACGTTATTATCCTACGTTAAAGTGGAAAATGCAAAGGTTAGGAGTAATTTGATGGAAACGATAGTTGAAATTACTCCAAAGTAAATGCCAATAAACCTTTGTAATGGATGTTGACGCAGTTTGTCTACTATTTCCTGTCTTCCCGAGCTCTATCTGCACTGAGATGCTGGCCCGAGACAAATCTACTCCTGAACTCTGTAAGGCTTGCGTCAAAGTATTTACCAACCTATTTAATTCCAATACAAGCTATGTTATAGACTCATAACAACCAATACTCTTCTTAAAGGGCTACACAGAAGGCTACTTCCCATAATACGTCTTCATTGAGCAACAAAAAAGTGCTTGACTACTTCTTCTTTATTTCTTTTCTTTTCTTTTCTTTTCTTTTTTGAAAATTTACCAAGTATACAAAGTTATCCATCCATATGATGAGTATTGAGGTGGTACTAATGCCGCAAAAAAATGTTATCTCTGGTCACTAGAAAGAATCTAAAGAAATTATTCGCAAAAACCAGAAAGAGGAGTTTGAATGAATTGAAAAGACTCAATAAATAGTTCAGCTTATCCTAGAAACAAGACCCGATTCATGTATTATTGTTAGAAGTAGCCTTCATCATGTGCTTCTAATATTTAGCAATCTAATTGTGCAACGAGCCTTATCTAAGTCAGAAGAGGATGTCCCCTGACCATCTTACAAGAGCAATGCAGCTGGGACATAGATGTCCAAGTGAAAGTTCATGTATAATTTCTGCCCTTGCACGGATTTCAAGACTGCTAAAAAAATCTACCAGAAGCAAACAAGCTATGTATAACATGAATAAGCAGGTACAGTATAAGGCTACAGAGGCAGGTAATTTATATCCCTAGAGTGAAGTAGGCAAGGAGCGTGCTAAAAGAAAGTGGCACTTTACAGATCACCATTTAAGTGATTTAGTATTGCACGTGTTATCATCTCCTTGAAATATTTTGACCTATCATCAGGGTATTCAGACAGTACCACGAGCCAAGAGAGAATAAACGTGTAAGAATATGAGCATAACAAATGAGTTTGAAACAATAAATTGCAATATGCAAACTCACCCTTGAGAGTACGCATTAGAGATGCTGATTTTACCACCTTCAACAGTCAGATCCTTTTCTTTCAGCTTATCACTAGCAACAGCCTCGTCAGTGCTGCATGACCTGGCATGGCATGATTGAGGTTGAGTTTGGCTTGCCATGTTCTCCGCATCAGATGCCAGTCGAGGTGGAAACTGAGCTGCTGCGCCTGCAGTCCTGCCAGGATTGAAGTTCGGCTGCAGCGAGATAGGAAATGGTATTGATTTATTTGTAAAACCAGGATGGCGATCCATTGCATTAGCGGAGGTCATGTCAGATTCGACTGGATTCCGTGCTCCTCCAGGATTAACGGAAGGAGAGACGGTTATGTTTCTCTCATCTAACTTTGCAGCAAATAATAATGCAGGACCAGCACCACTATTCAAACCTCGAGACTGATCAACAGAACTTTTCACAGGCCTGCTATTATTTTTCTGTCTTAACGAATGAGGATCAACTGTTAGATTGCAATAATAACGAGCATCGCTCTCAAAAAATCATAATGGCCACAAAACATTAGAAAATATGAAGGTAATGTAAAATTTACCCATGGCACCAGTTTTGCTGTTTCGTGGTTCCATCCTTGGTATGATCCTTCATATTTCTGTACTTTCTCCTGTAGAAACTGAATGTATTCAATGACCTGTAAAAAGATTCACAGACTCCATCATTTACACCATTTATTGAAGAAAAGAGATATAATTTTATAAGAAAAGTATGTACCTCTAAGAGAAAAGATGCTTTATCTTTCTTTTGATCACCACGAGGAATGAGTTCTCTCAGCATCTGAAATCTGCATGATAATTTCCAAATTTTAGTGCAGCATAAGGTTGACAAAAGCAGTCGTAATTATCAATTAAATTAGGAATCCTGCAATCCAGAAAGGGGACATGAAGCCAAACACAACCCAACCAAACCATTTCTTCTCCCCAGGAGAAACGAGTACTTTATTATGTTTGCTTCAACAAAAAAAGATGAACTAATTAGCTTTATAATGGGCCTTTTTCTAGTTTACATCCATCGGGTGGGTTTCATGATAAAAGCAGTACAAAAAAAAGGAACAGATTGTGTGGAGTTGTGTTGCTTTGCCAAATTAACGTTCTTAAATTTACCGAAACTTCGCTTCTAACAAGTCAACAACGTTGTGTAGCTGATTAGAATAAAAGATCCTAGGGTTTTACAAATAAGTCAATTAACACATGCCTGTCATTTATCTTGCTCCTCCTACGTTGCTCAGTTGCAGAATGCTTTGACCGAGGCGTGTCAGGTTTTTGGTCATTGCTCTTTCCGTCCACCTTCACCCTCAATTCACCTATAAATTTTACCACAAAAAAAACAAAGAAAAAATGTCATTAATTCCATAAACATACAACTCCAATGGCCACAGCAACAAACTAAAACAATTTTTGTTTTCAAATAAAAGAATTTTTAAGTTTGTGGATGCAACAGAACTGTGATACGTTCACTTGTTTATATAAACAATAGATATACCTTTGCGGATAGGAGAAGGGGTTTCTTTCTTAAGAAGGAACTCTTCTTCATCGTCAACATCATCATCCAAAGCACAGCCTTTGGCTGACTTTATCATTTCTATGAAGCTCTGGGTACTCCTCCTGCCTGCTGGCCTGTTAAAATACCAACAAAACAAAATCCCTTCATTAGATTTAGAAAGGGGGAAATAAAAAAAAAAACATGAAAAATTAGGAGGAGGAGACGGACTGTGAGGACGAAAGAGAGTTGAAACTAGTGCGATGGTTGTTCGATGAAGATTGTGACGGCCTCTCTGAAGGCGTCCACTGACCCGTCCTCAATGCCGCTTCTGTTACGTGCCAAACATACTTCCAATCATCATTGATAAATTGTACGTAATATCATTTGAAACAATACTTGTCATTGGGTAAATTTGTTTTTACTTTTTAGCGATGACGAATGGACTGAAAGCATATTAAAGGTTCGGCCCAGGGCTCTAGCCCTGTGATTTTCATTTTTGATTAATTTATTCTGTTATTGCTAGAAAAACAATCATAGCAAAAATAGTTATGTAAATCTATTGTAAAATAAAAAATGCAATATTGCTATTTATTATGAAATTAAAGATCAGATAACTTATCATGCCGTGGTCTACCTACTCGATTTCTCAGTTAAAATATTATGAAGACTTGGACCCATTCGCCATGCAATGCTATCATTGTTTGGTATTAAAAGTCTTCTCTAAATCGCCCTCGTCATATTGAAATCTACACATTGGTTTTTATTTTTCAAATCCGTAGTTTTTTTTTTTTTTTTTTAGCAATAACCTTATGGGTTGCCTAGTTTCGGCCCCAGCGCACCATTCCAGAGAGAAGCCATCAAATGAGACAATCTTGGGCTGATTTCGCTCGTTGGACCTGGTCTTTGCCTTGGCTCACTGAAACTGATCCTGTAGTAATAACATCAGCACGAGATGCCCGGGACTAACTCGAACCCTATGCCTAATCTAATATGTTTTTATCATAGCAAATACATTTTGTTTTTCCTCTCTTCAATCAGCCTAAAAACAACCAAACAATTCGAGCCTAAAGGTCAGTGAGTGAGGATTAGAGGTTACGTCGTGTTGTGGTGGTAAAAAAAAAAAAACAAAGCTTTTGGTCAAACAACTAATATATACACGAAGAAAGCAACTAAAAACACTTTAAAATGAAGCTTTTCCCCTTTTTTTAAAAAAAATTAGACTCGAGATCGGCATAAATTTCACGCTACCAAACGAATTTGAAATAATTCTTTTACTGAAAGAAAATCCCAACCCTCGATATCTAATGAATACCAGGGTAACCAAGTGCTCATCATACCTATATTATCATGTAGTCTATTTCACCAATTTGTGCTTTTCTTGTGTTACAATAAAAATGAGGCCATTAAAACTTTATCGATATTTTTAACGTCATATTCCTTGGCTGTATGTTGCTAGCTAGAACGGGAAGGACATGCACATGCAAAGCACAACAATGGCAAGGAAACAAACAGAACACACTCGTACAAATAATTATTAAGTACCTCTTATAATATTGGATCTTTCTCCCACATTCTCCTTCCCTGTCTTTCCCGTTTTCAACGCGGATTCTTCCCAAAGTGTGAATCCACTTCCTGAGTAAGAACTGCAATTTGAGTTGTCATCATTTTTATCGGTACTGCTATCTTGAGCTACTGAAAATATTGTGTTCTCTGGCTTTGGAACTCTTTCGTTGAAATAAGAAATTTGGCTGATACTGTACGTCCCAATTCCTCCAGGGAGGATGTGCTCAAACGAAGGTGGTGGTGCCGGAGGCGGTGGTTTTTCAACCGTCAAAACCTCAACGTTGGTTATTTCTTTGGCAGTGGTTTTGCTTCCTCGTTCTAGTGGTTGAAGAAAATCATGTGTTTTGAGGTAGCCACCTGTTTAAGCATGGAAAAAGGGAAGATCCTGTTCAGATGTAATCGATCCTACTAGAATTCCAGCAAGTCTGTAATACTCTGAAATTTACTTCTGAGTTCGTTTTGTCAAGTGGAATGATCGATGATAAATAATTAATTTAGCAACTCAGCAAATGGCCAACAAAACAGGCTAATAATCTGAACTCGAAATAATTCAAATCAATTTTATTTTATTTTTTTGTCAAACTACAGATCCAAAAGCATGGTGCCATCTTTTTCGATCGGGAGGGAAACAAGAACATAACTTGTGGAATTCTGTACAAAACTATGACAGAGTAATTAACAGAGCCTTGAAGAAGATTGCATACAAAGATTGACCTACTCGTTCAGGAGAAACTATAAAAGTCAAAATTTCCCATTAACAATCAGCAAGCTTATAGTATATTAAACACGTCAATATGAAAATTAATTAAGAGATTCTGTAATTCTCGAACACTTCCGTTCTCCGACCCAACACCTAATATTTCATTTATTTAGAAACTATTTTTGATAAGTACACATTAATTAATCAAGTAATTAATTACCACACCGTTGTAGTCATTTGTGCAGATTAAATTAAGGACCATGAAGAGGAATTTTAATAAAGTACGTAAGAGTTAATTATTTATTTATTTATTTAAACTGTTTACAGGAAAACAACGGCCTGCTTCTCCCTCTACAGTAAAATGGTTTGTGATTGCGATTTGTGAAAGAATAGGTTACTCTACTAAAATAATACCATGACACCTGCACAAGAGAGGGGTGGATGTGAGTCATGTGACCTGTCACATCATGTCCAACTCCTAAGAAGTGGGTCCCATAAAAAAAAAAAAAACACCACACGGCATGCCGATGCCCAATCTGATGGTGCTAATTGCTAACTTCTAACTCTTTCCTTTTCGGATTTAGCAAAGCCTTTTTACCCTGCCCCACTCTACTTTCCTGGCCCAGATCCCATCATTCAGTTGGGTGTCACGTGCATCCACAAATCCTCACCAATAGACGACAAAAGTCCTTGATGGACTCTTTTCCTTCATTTTGACGAACTAAAAACAATCTCTAAGGGATCTAAAAATGAAAATTGATAGTACCTTGAGAAGGTGGTCTTCGATCTTGTTGGACAGTTGAAGAATGGCTGTACAGTGAAAGAAGGTCGTGTGTTGGTTTGCTTCCTGTAGAAAACATGCTTCATTATCACAGTTAATAACGCACTCCGATTTCTTTTAATCATTTCATAGGCTAATTAAGATAATTTAAAACAAGAAAAAAAATAGTATGTACGAGTGATTAAAATACCTTCGGTTCCGAAAGGACGTTGTTGAGGAAGCTCCATCCAAAGCGGAGATATCTTGTAATTCAATAAATATTTATGCGTTCTAAATCGCTTGTTATCAGATCCGTCTTGAAGGCTAGGAATTTAAACTTAATTTCTTAGAAGATATGGCACCGCCGCCTGAGATCGGAGGCGCATTCACTTTTATCAACAAAATTGAGTATTTAAATCTTTTCGAAGAAAAAACGGAAATTAAATTATGAATGAATGAACGAACGAACGAACTAACTTTGGCCACCAACCACAACACCAAATCACAGATGTCTCTGCAATAGAATTACGGTTAAGAGAGGGGGGGGGATTCGTGTAAATCAGAATTCTACGTCTATAAAACTTTTGAATTTAAGATTATCCATAATTGAAGTCAAAAACTAGTTCAAAAGTTTAAGATTTCATAATTAAAGCTAAGAGTTTTAGTACCTTCGATCTGAATTGCGTGAATTTTCTTCCAGTTTCTGCTTCAAGAACAAGAATTCGAACACAAAATTCTATACCATAAATGATGTAAATCAAAGCTTCAACGAGAACTAAAATGCACAAAGAATCTCCTTTGAATTTCGAAAAAAAAAAAGAATTGGGTTTCTCTTTCCTTCTCTTCCTACAATTTTTTCTCTTTCTTGCTTTCAAAAAGAACAGTGCAGCAAAAGAAAGGACTGCAAGTCGGAGAAACTCTCTCTCTCTCTCTCTCTATCTGTCTCCTGCTGTTTCCTTGCTTTGGGATCTTTATTTTATACAGCTTATTCACTAGCATGCTTCATTGTATTTCCGTTATTTCAAAAACGGCGTTTTCTTAACGTCGTTGCGGCGGGGCTGACGGTGTTAAGGGTCACGGATAACGTTTCCGTTTTGTTAGTCACGGAGTATTTTATTTTGTTTATTCTCAAAACTGAGTTCACGGAACTCAATAATTTCCTTGGCATTTGGCATTCCCCATGAAAAAATTTCCTTAACTATTTTTTTCTGATTTAAGTAATTTATCAAATTTCTTTTTATTTACAGTTTGTCTCCTTTAATACCACAAGATTTTTTTTTTTTCAAATTAACATTGTAAAGTAGTTTGATCTCCTCATACTTTTTTTTATATATAAATTTAACATTGTAAATTTATCCATACAAGAGAATGACTTTGTTTAAAAAACCAATAGTAAAATAGTAGTTTGATCTTGTCGTACTTTTATTTTTATCAAATTAACATTGTAAACTTAACAATATAAGAGAATGACTTTGTTTGAAAAACAATTAGTGAAATGATAGTTTGATCTTATTGTACTTTAAAAGTATAATATAAATTAAATATCATGCTTCTGAAACGTAATATTTGGATGTTGAGAGTTCTAAACCACAATATTTAATTGATGTTATGGTTTCAAAATGCGATATTTGTTTAAATATTATGATTGTGAATTACAACATGTAAAATTTTAATTGATATAATAATTCAAAACCACGATATTAATTAAATTTTAAAGTGACTTTATATTTTATTGTCAGAAACTACTTCTGCAGGAAATAAAAAGTCAAGAGTTAAATCATGAAGTTTGTCGAGTGTTGCATGGTTATGTATTTTCCCTTAGTTCCTCGTACTCTATATCCTGTCTAGTATTCTTCATCAGTGTACAGCTGGAATAGTTTAGGAGACCCCTCGAATAAGGTCAATCTAGTTAAAATTGATTTTTTTTTGTCATGATAGTTGCTTTTTAGGTAGGCTTGTTGAAGAAAAAAGTACTTCAATAAAAAATTTTCGTGCCAGGATTGTCAAATAAGTGTCATCAAGGTATTTATAAATCTCGTGCTTATAAAAAGTGAAAAGATACTAAATATTGTAGTTTACAAACATGACATTTAATAAAATATTATGGTTCTGAATTATAATATTATTGAAATGTTATTTTTTTTTTACTGTGATATCCCCAAACCGTGTTGTTTCGCCAAAACCTTTTTATCTTGTATTCTTTTACCATTTATTTATATTTTGTGTGTTAATTATCTAATGTACCTTGAAGATTTGAGACTTTATTGTGCCGTAATGTGTTGTTGCATTTTATTAATTTTTTTCTATAGTTTTTAGAATTAAATTCAATTCTTATGGTAAAATTAATTTATATATTTGAGATTTCTTAAAATGGATTGATTCGGATTTTAAATGAAATTTAATTGTTAAATAATTACCAAAAGTAAATAAAATAAGAGATTGCTTGATTTGCTGCAATAAAATTAACTTTAAAAACAATATTTGAAAAATGTCTTTAACAACTCAAATCCTATTTTTTTACAAAACCCCGGGTATGATATAAATATTAAAGACTACATTGAAGGTTCGAAGATGGTGCCTTTTTACATATTTGACTTTTGGAAGATGAGATGAAAATAAACAAACAATAAGCATTCTGCTGTTTCAATTTAAGACTATGTCTAGTCTTTTTTCTTTTCTTTTCTTTCGAGTTAAGTAAGAAAATTCAATTTCATATATATATAAAAAAAAGAAATTTATTATGTTAAATATAAATAATGGATTGTAGTTAAACTGCCATTGAAACCCTTCTTTTTCAAGAAACTCACGAGTTCAAAGTTTTTTTTTAATCAAAAAGGAAAAAATGAATTCAACTAGGTATTTGGGTAAAAGTATTTTTCATCATGATAAAATTATTTTTAATAATTTGTGTCACTTATTTACTCCTACAAAAAAAATATGTTGCCTTTCACTTAGGGATATTATGGTCTTTTTAATTTTTTAAAATTAGTTAAATTACTGTTATGCCCTTAAAGAAAAAATCAACATAATTCTCTCACAAAGGTTTTTTCATCTTTTTACCATGGTTTTTTTTTTGTAATATCATGTTAGTTCAAAGGCATTGTTGTATTTTTATAAATGTTGAATAAAAAAAAAAACCTTGTTGGCGTTTGCATCGCCCCTAATGCAACAAGACGATGCATGTTTCAAGATTTTTAGTGGTTTGGCATAAACAACAGTTTCTTTTTGTTTCTTTCTTCATTCTCTTCTCATCTAGATTTTCACGTCAAAACATAAAAGTTATAGAAATACCCTTTAATTTGTTAATTCTTCAGATTTGGTCCATATTATTTTTATTATAATTTTTTATCTTGAATAATTTATAAATTTGCTATGCATTTTCAATTTCATCCTTCTTCAATTTTTCCATCTTTCAAATTTAATTCTTGTTCTTGTTCTTTTGATTTTGATTTTGATTTTTTTTTGTTTTGGAATCATTTTTTAAATTGTTTTTGATTTATAATTTCACCCTTCTTTGGTTTTTTTTCCTATTATATTTAATTCTTATTATTTCGATTATCATTTTTTTTTTGTTTTGGGAAGTTTTTTAAATTGATTTGTAATAAAAATTTTGATTGGACCTGAATTTAGGGTTTCATGAGTTGCAAATTTTAAAGATTTGACTAGGTTTAAAATGTTTGTCCAAGTTTGCTGGGTTTTTTATTTTTTTTGTCTAATCTATTTTTTTTCGAGTTTCATCCTTTAATATTTATTCAATTGAAGATTGAGTTTTATTTTTTTAGCTTGCTTTCTATGAAATTTTTTGTTGGTCATAAAAATAACTTGATTATCTCAAGTCTTTTTATTTATCGTTTTTTATTGGGTTTTCTTTCGTTAATTCTTTAAATTGATAATTTTTCCTATTCCATCCTTCAATATTAGAAACAACTTTTTTAAACAATTTATAAATGTAAAATTATTTTTCTATTTCATCCCCTTTTATTTTTTTAATCTTTCAAATTGTGTTCTGACTCTTTTAATTTATATTTGTTTTATTTGAGATGATTTTTTAATTTATTTGCTTTCTCTAGGGTTTCTCACTGATTTTAAAAATGATTCAGGTTTTCTTAGGTCTTTTTATTTATTGTTCTTTGTTAGATTTTCTTTGGCTAATCAATATTAAATTGGTTAGAATTTGAGCTTCTTAATTTAACCTAAGTCTAGGATTTAATGAATTGCGAGTTTGAGGCTTTTGCCCGGGTTTAAAGGGTTGACCCTGGTTTTCTTGTGTTTTTTTTTTTAAGCTTTTTTTTTTAATTTTATCATTCAGAATTTATATCATTAGTAATTAGGTTTTTTATTATTATTATTTGTCTTTTATATGATTTTTTTTACCGGTATTTGTTTTTGTCAAAATCTATATATTTTTTTAGGATTTTTTATATATAGCTTTTTTTTCTCGGCCAGGTCTATGCTCCAGCTCATATTAAAAAAAAAACAAATAAAACATGCTTGCATCGTAAAATTACAAATGTTTTTCAATTCCACCTTTTCATTTTTTTTTTGTCTTTTAAATTTGTTCCTTATTCTTTTTATTGCTTAAATGTTTTATTTGTGATAATTTTTTTAGATGTTTTTCTTTACAATTTCATCCTACATAGTTTTTTTTTCCTATTAAATTTGATTCCTATTATTTTTATTGCTATATTTTTTGCTTTTGAAAGTTTTTAAAATTGATATTTTTTCATGATTTCATCATTCAAAATTAAATTGGTTGAGAATTAAGCTTCTTGATTCATCTCGGGTCCAAAATTTCATCGGTTGCGAGTTTTAGACATTTTACCAGGTTTAGGAGGTGCGTCCAAGTTTCCTTAGTTTTTTTTCCTTTTTTATAGATTTTTTTCTATATTATTATTTATTGTTTGTCTTCTATAGGATTAGTCTCGGGTTTATGAACTGGGTCACTAGTTTCAAAGTTTAACGTGGTTTGAATTTTATTTTTTTTTGTATATTTTTGAATTTATTCATTTCAATTTCACCCTTCAACATTTAATTTATTAGAAACTGGTCTTCATGCTTTTTTCTTTTTCTTTTTTGGTTTATCTTGATCCAATGCCAATGGTCATGGAGTTTGTAAGTTAACTCGAGTTGACTCATATTTTTTATTGTTGATTTTTTAAATTAAATTTGTTTTTTTTTGTCCTTAAACATTAAATTGTTCAATAATTGAGTTTCATGATTTTATTCAATTTTCTTTCGAACACTGCCACTCTGGTATTTTAGTTGGGTCAGAGATTTTGCATCTTGACTCGGGGTGGGCTCGAATCAAGGTTTTTTGTCCATTTTTTAATTATATTTATTTCTTAATTTTTTTCCTTTAACATTTTATTTGTTGGAGATTGAATTTTAGCCTTTTTCTTTCTATGATTTTACCATGTTCTTATTTAATTTATTAGGAATTGGTCTTTAAGCTGTTTTTTTTCTTGCATTTTTTTTATGAGATTGTCTCAATCTTATATCTATGGTCATAGAGTTTGTGATTTAAACCAGTTTAACTAAGGATTTTTTGTATTATTATTTTTTGTTTCTCCTTTTAAAATAGAGTTGTTTGGTAATCCAGGTAGGCTCTTGTCGTTTTTTTTTTTACCTTTTTTTGGTTAGTTTATTTATTGTTGTTGTATTTTTTAATCATATTATTTAAATTACCAATTGAACCAATGACTTGGGTCTCAAATGTTTTTTACTTAGCATTATTTTTCACTTCAAAAAGATTTTAACCAGCCCGTGGTAGAATACGGGCCACAAATCGAGCCATGTCTAGTGAACTATATTTATTTTTTAATGGATTATACGATAATTTAACCAGAAAATTATATATATACATAACATATTTATTTGATTATAGCAAAATGGGTTTGTCTTTCTATTAACCGATTTGATGTTCTTTACAATGTTTTCTTTACATAACTCACCAAGCATTGCATAAAACA
>Ga0325414_1002619_pt1 | contig 18336 bp, 17 predicted proteins | sample PopdelMetagenome_8_FD_206183 | JGI IMG/M metagenome (GOLD analysis project Ga0325414, IMG submission 206183) | Populus deltoides microbial communities from Bellville, Georgia, United States - Leaf-PdKOR-R3 | ecosystem: Host-associated > Plants > Phyllosphere > Phylloplane/Leaf | place: USA... | reverse complement strand
GCGTGTTTAGCCTAACCTTATTTTTTTTAAAAAAAAAACCTTTAGTATGTGGTTTTTGATGATTTTTTTCCCCTTCAATTTCATTATTTAATATTTGATTGATTTTAAATTGGTTTTAATTTTTTTATCATATAATAAAAATAATAAAAATATTACCGAACTCATTAGAATTCACAACCCAAGTCACAAGTTTGACAAATTAATTCGGGTTGACCAGAATCGATACAATATGTCATCGTCTCAATGTTAAAAAAAAGATAAAAGCTTTTTTTTTTAATTTAAAGTCAAATAATTTTTTAATGGTTATCCAAATTGCTTTAAACTCGCATCTGATCTTTTTTTTTTATGTTATTTTTTTTACCTTTTAAATTTTTTTATTTTTGGATATGTCAAGTTGACTAAGATACATTAAGTCAACTCTCAAATAATTTAATTAAAAATCCAAACTTAAAAAGGACTGAAGTTGAGGGTTTTCAACTTTGACTTACTATATTGAATGACAATATCAAAAAACTTTCTACAATTAAAATTTTTATTTACATTCAAATATTTTTTGTCTAACCTGCAACATATCACAGGAAGTAAACTTGTAATATCTACAGTATTTTAATCTAGATACTATCTATTATTTAATCTAAACTAGTAACTTATTATTAAACAGCATAGTTTTTATAATTTATAAATATATTAAAACTTCTCATATTGTAAATTGCATTAAATTATTGCATGGGCCGTAAAATAATTTTGGCAGACCTACATAAATTTTGGCATAAAAGCCCAGAACCATTCAGGGGGGAAATAAAAAGAAAAAAAGAAAAAAGGCACTTTACTTTACTGCAAAATCTGTGCGGGTCTCCAACAGTCAAAACCAAAATGACCTTTAATTTTAAACTCCAAAGATCCACACAGATACTGTAGTGGCAAAGCGTTGCTCGATCGCTAACCAAAAAAAAAAAAAAAAATGCTAAAAAGTTGACAGATTTCAGAGCTTAGATTGATAGAAATTTAGATAGGTTAAACATACCAAAAGGTAAAAATGGAGTTTACTGAAGCTTATAAGCAGGCGGGTCCTTGTTGTTTCTCTCCAAACTCCCGTTACATCGCTGTTGCTGTCGATTACCGTCTCGTGATTCGTGATACGCTCTCTTTTAAGGTATTTTAACTACCCTTTTGATTGTTCTGTTTGTTTTTAAGAAATTCGTGGTGAATTTTCTGTAACGAGCCATGTTTGGATGCTGAGAAAATTGGAAGAATGCAACGTCTTGTTTGATCTTTTTATTTTTTTCCTAATTACAGTGGTGTGTATTGAGCTACCCTTTCTGTTTTTCTTTTTGGTTTCTAGAAATTCGTGGTGAATTTTGTGTTTGGATGCCGAGAAAATTTGAAAAAATGCGAAGAATAGAAAGTTTTGTTTGATCTTTTTTCTTTTCTTGTTAGTGTCAGTGGTGTGTGGTTGAGCTAGAACGGGAATCTGATTTGGTATTACGTGAAGTCTTGGTTGTCTGATATTTCTTTGTCTGGTTACTGAGAAAGTGGAAGTTTGTTTCTTAGTTTCTCGTGAACTTTGTGTAATGCTTGTATTTGGATCCTTGGGAAATGCATGGAAAGTATAAAAGCTTTGATCCTTTTCTGTTTTCTTGTTAGTGTCATTTGTGAAAATTGAACTGGACTGGTTAAGTAAAAGGGCAGGAGGATATTTGATGGTACAATGCGAGGTTTTGATTAAATTATGCTTATGTCTTGTTTGGTTACTGAGAAAATTTTGTGGGAAAAAAATTTCTTTGTCTGCTCAAGTATTAACCACTGAATATTATTAATTGGCTATTAAATATGGGATTCTTTTGTGAGATCTTGCATTGTGTTTTATGATTTGCAGGTTGTGCAGTTGTTTTCATGCTTGGATAAGATAAGCTATATAGAATGGGCAAATGATTCTGAGTACATCCTTTGCGGTCTGAATAAAAGACCGATGATACAAGCATGGTCATTGACTCAACCTGAGTGGACATGCAAAATAGATGAAGGTCCTGCTGGTATTGCATATTCTAGATGGAGTCCTGACAGCCGGCATATACTTACCACTTCAGATTTTCAGTTGAGGTTAACAGTTTGGTCGCTTTTGAACACAGCATGTGTTCATGTCCAGGGGCCAAAGCATTGCTCTAAAGGGGTTTCTTTCACTAAAGATGGGAAATATGCTGTGATTTGTACGAGGTGTGATTGCAAGGATTATGTAAATCTACTGTCATGTCATACATGGGAAATAATGGGTGCGTTTGCTGTTGATACATTGGACTTAGCTGATATAGAGTGGTCGCCGGATGATAGTGCTATAGTAATATGGGATGCACCACTTGAATTCAAGGTAATGGAGTTTGTTTTTTGTTGCATTTACCATTTATCAAGAGCACTTGACTTTATAAGCACGAGGAGAAGCAAATCTGGGGTAGAAGTTAATGCTTATATTGTACCCTTCTAATTTCTTGGTGATGATTAGCATTTTATGATAGTACATTGCCAAGCATTGAAAATGTCCGTTGCTATCAATTTTATGTAATTTTATGTCTTGTTCATTATGCATATGTGACATTTCATAGGAGCTCCACTTTGTATTATATCTCATGGTTTATCAATGCCCAAGATTGCATGTTACCATTTGATGGTTTCTATCTTTGTATCCCTGTCTATAAGACTGAGAGCTTATGGTTGTTGCAATTCGATACAGGTTCTAATTTACTCCCCAGATGGGAGATGCCTGTCCAAGTATCAAGCATATGAAAGTGGACTAGGTGTAAAAAGTGTTTCGTGGTCGCCTTGTGGCCAATATCTAGCTGTGGGTAGTTATGATCAGATGTTGCGAGTTTTGAATCACTTAACTTGGAAAACATTTGCTGAATTCATGCACCTATCCACTGTCCGTGGTCCTTGTTGTGCTGCTGTTTTCAAGGTGACTGGATTTCTTTGTTTTTTTATTTATATCATTGGGTGCACTGATGATTTAAGTGGTTACAACTTTCAAGTCTTTTCTTAATTTTGCAGGAGGTAGACGAGCCATTGCACCTCAATATGTCTGAGTTATGCTTGAGTGATGAGTTTCTCCAAGGAAATTCTGGTAAAGCATGACTGCATAAGTATGCAGTATCTTACAGTGACATGGATATTGTTTGACAAAGAATGTTTGATCTGTAAAATGAATTTGAAACTGTCTTCATGCAACTACATCACTTCTTTTGAATTACTTTTCTAGTCGAATTAATACCTTTTCCTTTCCTTAAAGATGTTTCAGAAGGACACTTCAGAGTCATGTACGATGTTACTGAAGTACCTATTAGCTTGCCTTTCCAGAAGCCTCCTGCAGACAAACCAAATCCTAAACAAGGCATCGGTAAAGCCCATCTTTCTCGTATAGCATATTGATGCAATTAACAATACATGTTTTAAGAGTTCCTTGCAGTGCATTGATGTTTGTTTTCCTCTTTGTTAGTATCAAACCAAAATGCACTAAAAATGCATGACCTTAATTGCAGGTCTTATGTCATGGAGTAAAGACAGCCGATATATTTATACACGTAATGATAGCATGCCAACTGCTCTGTGGATATGGGATATACGCCATCTAGAGCTTGCTGCCATCTTGGTGCAGAAGGATCCCATACGAGCAGCAGCATGGGACCCAACTTGCACACGTCTTGTTCTCTGTACTGGCAGCTCTCACTTATATATGTGGACCCCATCAGGTGCTTACTGCGTGAGTAATCCTCTACCACAGTTTAACATAACTGATTTGAAATGGAATTCAGATGGAAGTTGCCTCCTCCTCAAAGACAAGGAGTCGTTCTGCTGTGCGTCTGTGCCCTTATTTCCAGAATCTAGTGAATATAGTTCAGATGATTGAGGCATGTCTCCATTTTTTAATCCAGGTTGGCTTGCAAACTTAACAAAAAAAGTATACTACAAAAACAGGGCATCAGTGTTTAACTAAATATTCCGATTCTCCTTATCTCTGTAACAAGTTATGTTTGTAGGGTTCCCAATTGTAGTTGAGAAATTAGGTGACAAGTTTTTAGTTGGAAATGAGCGGTTTTGTTAAAGAAGGAAAGTTTTTAATTCGTCAAAAGTGAAAAACTTGAAGAACCATAACTCGATTTCCTAAAGAGGATACTCGTGACACAGGTTTGGCCAGTCTCGGGGTGTGTGTGTGTCAAGACAATGGCAAAACGAATGGAACTATGGCAAACGACATTTATCCCGTGTCAAGACAAATCAATAACGGAAGTCAAATATATACTAACCTTTGTTGAGTTTCATGGAATCAGCTATCCCTTGGCGAAGCTGCAAGTAAACTGTGATAGAAACAAAGCAAGCATATACCGTAAGTATGCTTTTTTCGTGTGATATTACTATGTTTCTTAATTCTGCTTCTTTCATTGAACTCTGTCAAATGTTTGTATTTTGTGAGCGGGACTGCATGCAATAAACCCTACCATACACGGCATTTTTTTATGATATGCCACAGCTTTGTAATTAGGTAACATTTCAAACATTAGTTTAATGAATTCCATGCCATGTCATTAAGTTTCGGCTAACCTTGTACAGGACAAATCAAGGATCAAAAGTCAAAACTGTAATAATTAACATTGTGTAGTTACATGGAAACAATCTATTTTATGGTCGCTTCCCTTCTTGTTTATAACGAATTGGTTTTGCGTATGCAGAAAGTTCTCGTCGGGTTTTGATACCACCAAACATTACAAGCTGACTAAAACTTCCCAGAGGTTATTTTTTCGCTCTCTGTGTCACTATCTTCGTTTCAAGTTCAATGAGAGACGTCAAGAAATGGATTCTCTCGTAAATGCCCTGTCTGCAAACGGCAAGCTGGCTTACGAATTGTAAATGCAGGATGCAAAGAGTTTAGCCATATCTTAGACGATACTTAACTGCATGTGACAAAAGTAATCTGCTACTGAACAGATGCTTTCGGCTTCTTGACCTGAAGTGTTTTTATCAGTAACAGAAATTAAAAGAATCCACTGGCCGCATGCATCAATGCTCCTCATTTTCAATAATACTCCATTGCCGCTATCGCACCAAAATAATTGGAATAACCACTTAGAAACACCTATACATTGCACCAGCAGTAATTCACCTTATCTTTCCTTTTTATCCATTGAATACATAAATTCTATCGTGTTTTGTTTGTGTTTTTGGATTAAAAAGTAAATATAAAAGAATAAAAATGCTTTTGGTTCGAGAAATAAAAACAAAGATTTAAACTAATTTGATTTTTAGAATAACTTTAAAATGAATTTTGTGTTCTTGAAGACGATAAAAAAAATAAAGGAAAAAAAACCATTGACCTCAAGAAAAAAATCAATAATCACATGGTGAATGACAGAGAAGCATTTATATGGCAACAAGAAGCAAGAAAGCCCACCAAAACCGTCCTCCACACAACTAAACCTTTCTTTTTTCTCCCCTCTTTCTCGCATCAAACACCATTGCTTTGCACCCACAAAGAGAGAGGGAGGTATCTTTTAATTCGAAGCTAAAAAAACTGGCTTCAACTTCACAATTTCCTTTCTTTCCTTTTCCTTTGTTTTTGTTTTTTACACTCTTTAACCGCTATTACCTTCTAAAACGCTTTTTTTTTTTTTCAGTTTCGTATTCACATTCACAGTTTGAAAGGTTCCCTTTTCAGGCTCTTTAACGACAGCCCAATTGAGTTTTAACTTGTTTGACGCTATTTAGGTATGCCCATTACTTGCTTTTGGTTGAATTCCTCGCCTGTCTTGTGATGTTTGGCTTTGTTCAGCAGCTGTTTTTTCATGTTTTTGTGATTAAGTATTGGCTCTTGATTGCAAAAATGGACTTCTTATATCTGGGGTTGCGATTATTGAATTAGAGCTTGTTTCATTGGATGTTTGTTTTTCTATGATAGTAGAATTGGTTAATGTTAGGTCTTTAGCATGTGAAACATTGGAGCTTTCTTTATTGAATGTTAGAAGGTTCTTTTATGAATTTAAAGATTGTTTGTTATGCGGTCCCAAAGAATGGTGTATTCTGTTTGTTGCTTGCTTTCTTAATGAATTTGGAGGTTGTTTGGCATTGGTGTATGTGTATAATAGGATTGTAGCTTGTTTGATTAATGAGTTGCTTATTTTGTTTCAATTGAAAGATTGTTGACAGAAGGGTTCCTAGTGTGCACGATATTGGAGCTTTTTGATTGAGATATGACTCGAAGGGTGAGGAGAAAGTTGGCACACTCCAAGGAAAAAAATAAGGAGATTGTAGGCAGTAATTCAGAAAATCCAGATGATGGATGTTTGCGCTCCAGTACCATTTGTGACCTTGATTGGATGGCATTGCCTGATGACACAGCTATTCAGCTATTTTCTTATTTAAATTATCGAGACCGGGCCAGTTTGTCGGCAACATGTCGAACATTTAGACTGTTAGGTTCCTCTCCTTGTTTATGGGATTCTCTAGACCTTCGGTACCACAAGTTTGATATTGCAGCAGCACAGTCGCTGTCTTCTCGATCCAAAAATCTTCGGAAGCTTCGGTTTCTAGGGGCAGAGTCAGCAGATGCTATTATTAGTCTTGAAGCGAGGGACCTTCGTGAAATTAGTGGTGATTTCTGTCGGGATATCACAGATGCTACACTTTCAATGATAGCAGCTCGACATGAGATGCTTGAGTGTCTCCAACTTGGGCCAGATGTGTGTGAAAGAATCACCAGTTTTGCAATCAGAGTAATAGCACTTTGCTGCCCCAAGTTAAAGAGACTTCAGATTTCAGGTGTTAAGGAAGTTACCGGGGAAGCCATAAATGCTTTAGCTAAGCATTGTAGGCAATTGGTGGAGGTTGCATTCATGGAATCCAATTCTGTTGATGAACTTGCATTAGGAAACCTGACTTCTGTCCAATTTTTGTCACTGGCTGGAACAAAAAACCTGAAATGGAATTCAGCTTCATGTGTTTGGAGTAAATTGCCCAAGTTGGTGGGGTTAGATGTGTCAAGGACAGATATAACTTTCAGCTCTGTCATGAGATTGTTTTTGTCATCCCAATACTTGAAAGTGTTGGTTGCCTTGAACTGTCCAGTTTTTGAAGCTGAAGTTGATAATCACATGACATATAATCATAAGGGAAAAATATTACTCACAGTTTTCAATGACATTTTCAAGGCAGTAGGCTCGTTATTTGTCGATATCACTGAAAATGAGAGCAACAACTTATCTTATTGGAGGAAAGTAAAGAGCATCGACAGAAGCATGGATGTCATTGCTACTTGGATTGAATGGATTTTCTCACATTTTCTTTTACGTATCGCGGAGAACAACCCCAAGGAGCTTGATGCTTTCTGGATCAAGCAAGGAGCAGCACTGTTGCTTGATTTATTGCAAAGCTCACAAGAAGATGTTCAAGAAAGAGCAGCCAATTCAATTGCTACTTTTGTTGTGATTGACGATGAAAATGCCACTGTTGATTCTCAAAGAGCTGAGGTAGTTATGCAGAATGGTGGAATACAGCTGCTTTTGGACCTTGCTAGATCTTGCCGAGAAGGACTTCAGTCTGAAGCAGCAAAGGTAAGGGTGATTTCTTTTAGGTGCCATTCCTCATCCTTCTTGCAATTTGAAAGACATTTGGTCAGTCATTGAAAATTATTGAATAAGAGTTGGAAAAGGCTAGGTTTAGATATGACTCGAAACAAAAGTTAGATGCTTAAGCTACTAAATTTTCTTACTCCTTGAATTCTTACTTCTCACATTTTGTTCATAGAATTTGATTTCCTGAGAAGTTAGTTACTTGGCATAATCCTGTAACGCTGTTGACCTGTGCAGGCTATAGCAAATTTGTCTGTAGATTCAAAAGTTGCAAAAGCTGTTGCTGACATTGGAGGAATTAATATCCTTGTCGGTTTGGCTAGGTCAGTAAACAGATTGGTTGCTGAAGAGGCTGCTGGAGGCCTGTGGAATCTTTCCGTTGGAGAAGAGCATAAGGTTGTGGAAATTGAAGCAAGTTTATGATGCCATAACCTAAAAATTATGTGACTTACTCTAATCAATGCTGTTTGGAAATTGAAGCAAGTTTATGATACCATAACCTAAAAATTATGTGACTTACTCTCATCAATGCTGTTTACAGGGTGCCATTGCTGAGGCTGGCGGTATAAAAGTTTTGATTGACCTTATTTATAAATGGCACGCTGGCAATGATGGGGTACTTGTATGTATCCTGCATACATATAATATAAGCATCACTTGCTACATGATTCTGCAACTTGTGTAGCATTTCAATTAAGAATTATGGGCTGGTGTTTGCACGCTTGTTTTTCAGGAACGAGCAGCTGGAGCACTGGCAAATTTGGCAGCTGATGACAGCTGTAGCATGGAAGTGGCAGTGGCAGGCGGTGTCCATGCTCTTGTAATGCTTGCTAGATCCTGCAAGTTTGAAGGAGTGCAAGAGCAGGTGATCCTGGTTATAGCTTTTAATCTGTGCATATGTTCACAAGTAAATGGTCATTTTCTGAATATGATATGCGAGCGTCATGTTTATGGCATGTGATTCATTTACTAGATTAAAAGTGGGTTCTTAACTGCTGCATTCTCTGTTGCTTCTCTTCTTGACCAGGCTGCTCGTGCATTGGCCAACCTAGCTGCTCATGGAGATAACAATAATGACAATGCTGCTGTTAGGCGAGAGGCAGGAGCACTTGAAGCATTGGTCCAACTCACTTCTTCCCAGCATGAAGGTGTAAGGTAATCTATTTTTCTTTCAGCTACCTATGGTATTAATATAATAGTTAATAACGATCCTACTCAAGCAAATAACAAGATAATCTTAATGTATTTTGGATAATTCTAATAAAAAAAGTAATTTCACTCTCCTTTTGAAAAACTTGCCATTCATTTTCATTGTTGTTATTTGAAGAGCACTATCATTCTAAATTTTTAACTATTTTGTTTGGCTTGAATTTACAATTACAATTACAAAATAAATTAAATGAGAAAGAAAAACATTTTTTCTTTCACTTCAGTGCTACACGGGCGCATTGTGGACTGTTATAGTACGGTCGAGTATGACCCTTTTTTTGTCCTTGAACAATTACTTAGTTTTGTACATTGAATTTTTTTTTTCAATTCCATCCTCCCATGTCATTACATGTTCGCACAGTTTTAAATCTAAAAATTTATTTTGGTTTGCTTGCTACATTGCATTCGTGATGTCAAAAAATGTCCCGGCACTAAATTGATGGTCGCTTTGCAAAATAGGATTTAATTTTATCAATTAAAAAAATTGAAACAACAGGGATCAAATTTATCTTAGACACAAATGAACTTTTTTTACCGTTCATGGTTGCAAAAAACTACATTTTGGTCCCTGAAGTTTTTGCCTTTTCATTTCTCGTCTCTGTTCTGTTTTTCTTAGGGTTTTACATTTCAGTCCTAAAACTCATTTATTTTATGTCCCAGCTCTCGGAATTTGAAAGGAGAGAGAGCATTGTCGAAAAATGAGAAATGAGAGAGAGTTATTAGAAAAAAACATCTTGCCATTAGTTAGATGCTCGATTTTGTAGGAAAAAAATTGGTTTTATTGTTTGCAAAAAATTAAAAATAAGGGGACCAAAATCAAAAGTGGATGAAAAATGAAGGTTTTTTCCTAGCATTGTTCAATCAATGATTTTTGAAAAGAAAAGCCTTGGGAGTTTTCTTAATTTCTATTTTGGTCCCCTTAGTTTCTCAATTATATGTTTTAGTCCAAATGTTTATTTTATTCACTTTTAGGTCCTTGGGTTAAAGGGAGGAGAGAGAATTGCTAGAAAACGGTAGAGAACAAAGAAAGTTGTTGGGTGTCCTTCAGGATGGTTTTCTTTTCATAAATTTTATTAGGTAGTTTTGTAGTGTATATCAATTTTTTTTTGTTGTCATATAGTTAAATTCCAAAAAAATAAGTTATTAAAACTACTATGCCCATGACTTGGGTTAAGGGTTTGATGAGTTAACTTGAGTCGATCCAAAATATCATCATCTTAGTATATAAAAAGAAAATATTAAAACGATATCGTTTTGATTTTTTTTTAAATCAAATTGGGTTTTAATCGGATCATATTGGGTCACTCTTACCTGATTCAATTTTAAACTCGATCAAGCCAGGAAACGACCTGAGTGGGAGGGTCTCTAGGTTAGCCTGCCAGGATGGGTTAGGTTTGCTGACATTGCTAAAAAGTTTTTCACAATATTAAAATAATATCGTTTTAATTTTTTTAAAAAATTAAATTGGATTTTAATCGGATCATATTTGATCACTTTACCTGATTCAATTTTAAACTCGATCAAGCCATTAAAGGACCTGAGTGGGAGGGTCTCTAGGTTAGCCTGACAGGATGGGTTAGGTTTGCTGACATTGCCAAAAAGTTTCCCACAATGCATAGTCAATGTATTGCCCTTATATTTCTTAATGTTTTTGCGTCAAAATTAACATATTTTCCATAAGAAACAAAATTTATTGAAAAAAAAAAACAAGTGAAAGATGGATCACAGATAAAAGAGTTGAGAGATGATTTTTTTACTCTTATTTCAAACCTTCTATTTTTTTTTTTGTATTTCTTATTGCCTTTTGATTTTTATTAAATGAAGGAGAGAGAGAAAAAAAGTCATGTTACTTTGAAGAAAACAAATTAAAAAAGAAGGAATTATATTATAAAATCATTTCAATGGAATTTTAATTATTGCTCTTAAAAAAAAATAATTACCATATAATTAAATAAAAAAAATTAAAAGGCTTCCCACAACATGAAATCAAATATCTTAATCTGTCTCTTAGCTACTTAATTTAATCTTTAGTTATTGTTAATATTTTTTTTTTAATATTTATTAACGCATTTAATTCTCTATTTATTTTATTAAACTGACCCATAAAATTTTTAACTCGCAACAAAAACTTTTCTTGCTGCTACAAAACATATTGACAATAGCTATATCTTTTTTTTTACTTTTAAATTGTTTTTTGATCTTACCCACTGTGGAATGTGTGCTAATGGACTAGTCGGTCAGTAAAAATAATTAATTCATGATATTTTAATTTAAACTTGCTTTCAAGATCAAAATAAATTTTTGCATAAAAACAATGATTCTCATAAAAATAGCATGTTTTAAGTCAAAATAAAAATGAAATGCATGGATAATGAAATTAGGTTTTATTTAAAAATATATGTTATTTTAGTTCAAATCATTATGGCTTTTGCAATTTTTTTTTGCTACATTTTATTTAATGAACTATGTTGCTAACGAGAAAATTTTGTTGTCAAAATAAAATAAAATAAAATTACATGAATTAAGAAAGATAATTTTGACAAAAAAAAATTTCTCCATAATTTTATTTATAATTTTTCCTTTGAATGTTTATTTTTATTATTCTATAATTAAATAAAAAATTCATTCCAAAAAGTTTCTTATGGTAGAATGCGGGCAACCATGCTAGTTTCATACTAAGAGACCGTTTGACATGCTAACTTCAGTTTTTTTGCTCAACTACATAAAAAAAGACTTTTGGTAAGTCAAATAGTTTCTGCCTTTTGCCCTATGACCTACACATAATTGCGTTACAAATCTTAATTTTATAAAAGGTAAAATGCTTTTCATTCATGAAGACTTGTTTATTATTTATTTTGCATTTCAAAAATTCATCTCACAATAGTTTAATCAAACATATTTTTTTTAAATCTATTTTTTTAAAAATGTAACTAAAAATGTTTTTCTTGAACTTATTTTTTTTATAGCATGTTTGGTATTATGGTACAAAATGTTTTTCAAAAGTGTTTTTTGCTTGAAAAGCTTTATAATGATTTTTATAGATTTTTCTTTTATTTTTGACAACACATGAAAATCATCTGAAAACACTAAAAAAATCAATTTAATGCCTTTTCAAGCCAAACAATTTTTTAAAACGCACTCAACTGTAGCTTGAAACGCAAAAACAAATAGTGTTTAAACTCCAACAAAAAAAGCTACCATAATACCAAATACACACTAAATAGCATAGAACTAAGTCCGTGACTTGCCTTATGTTGGGGGTTGGATCAATTTTTTTCTTAAAAAAAAATAAAATCAATGTGTTGCTAACTTTTTTTTAGAAAAAAAAAATCAATTATGAATTCAAAATATAATGCAATGTGGACAACATCTTTTTAAAATATTGAGATAACAACATATTGGACGACATCCTTTCATTTTAAATATTGAGATGCTAACAAATCAATTTTACTCGGGTTAACCCTAGTTAGCATGCAAAATCAATGACTCGGGTCATTAGACTTCGATAACTCTATAAAAAGCAAATAAAAAAAATACAAAGCCCAATTCTTAAATAACCAAATGTTGTTGATGAAATTGAAAAAAAAAATAATCTAAAAAAAGTAAAAATAAAAAACAGCTCGAGTTAACCTTAACAAACCTTTTAAACCCTTGACATGGATCATCAGAACCGGATAACCCTATAAAAATATATTGAAATAAATTATGAAACACAATTACTAACCAACCCAATATTTGAGGACTAAACTGCAAAAGAAAAAAGAAAAGAAAATCAATTTAAAAAAAACTAAGACAACCCATGGTATGAGTTTGTGATAACCCCATAGAAAGGAAATTGAAAAAAATAATAAACTTTAATCCGAAATTAATCTAATGTTGAAGGATAAAATTATATATATAAAAAATCAATTTTAAAAAAAGGCCCAAAAATATCCCAAGTCAATCGGGGCGAATTTTCCAAACCCATTACCCAGGTCATAAAATTAGGATTATCTTATAGAAAGAAAATAAAAAAAATATAAAACTCAATTCTCAACTAACCAAATGTTGGAGGACGAAATCAAAAATAAACTTTATTAAAAAAAACAACAAAAAAAGACCCGAGTAAAACTAGGTCACCCTGCGATCTGTTTTATGAGATCGAGATTATCCTGTAAAAGGCAAATAAAAAAAATAACAAAGCTTAATTTTCAACAAATCAAATATTAAAGAATGAAATTGAAAAGAAAAAAAAAACAAGTGGTAAAAACAAAAATCAAAAGAATAAGAATCAAATTTGATACACAAAGTTTGACAACCCACTTTGGTCTTTTGAGAGAGCTAGGCATGGAAATCGAGGTGAGGAGAGAGAAAAGAAAGGAAAATAAAGAAAAGAAAAATGGTTTGCCGGAGTCAAACCAGACGTCTGTCATTGACACACGCCGCACATGGCGGTAGACCACGACAATTCTTTTTGGATAACACCAAGGAAGGGCGTAAGTATTTGGAGATTGTTGCACGCGCCATCCAAGCCCGGTGGCCTCTCCCATGCGCTAACAATTCTCGCTAATTCTTCCCTTTTTTGTTCAAATTGCTCATTCTCACCAATTCTTCTCTTTTTTGTTCAAATTGGTCCTTGGATTGTCAATTTTCAAATTCATCCTTTCAATTTTAATTGTTTAAAATCAATGAAATTGATCTTGTTTTTACCCAAACCGAGAATTAATCAAATGTTTTTTTTTCTTGACACTTGAGAATCCCATACGAACCGAATCAAAGCAAACCATGATTTTCAATCTAAAATCAACCAAATACAAAAAGGATAAAATTGAAAAAAAAAAAAAAACTAAGCAACCTAAAAAGAAGAAAAAAAATGAGGATTCATTATTGTAATCCACCGTGTTTATGTGTCTTGTGCAGCAATTTCACCACCCATTTTAGTTTCTTTTGTAATTGTAATTGTAATGTAATATTTGTGTACTTAGCTTCACAAGCTTCTACTCTTTTAAATACCATGTGGAATTTCATGTTCTTACTTACAAACAGGCAAGAAGCTGCTGGTGCTCTGTGGAATTTATCATTTGATGACAAAAATAGAGAAGCAATATCGGCAGCTGGTGGCATCACAGCCTTGGTACGGCATTGCATTTGCACGGCAAACCTTTGTTAAAAAGATTAGTTTTCTTCCTGCATCCCAGCTGATGCATAAAAAGCAAAAATATCCAAAACTTTTGCTGTTTTTTATATATATCATCGTCATTGCAATCATTATTATTATCATTATTATCTATTTGTAATCAGCTTCAAATGTTCTAATTTGTCCAGGTAGTTTGAGACGTTTATGACCGGATAGGATAGGATTTAAAAAATACGCAAGTAGTTAGAGAAATAAATAACTACTAAAACCTCTTAAGCATTAATATTGAGATGTCCTTGATGTAGAATTTTGTTATCATGAAATTCCAATGGTATTGTGTGCTTCGTTCATGTAAAGAAATAAATATAACAATGCCAGTTTGATTATTATTTGAATTAATGCTGTTGCATGCATTTGCAAGTAATTGATGTTTGACTTGATTATGGTGTTTTAGGTTTCTCTAGCACAATCATGTTCAAATTCCTCCCAAAGTCTTCAAGAAAGGGCTGCGGGTGCTCTTTGGGGATTGTCAGTATCAGAAGCCAACAGGTAGTGAAAGTTTGAATCGATGTTGCCCTGGATTCCTCCTAATGTATTGATATTATTAGAGTTGACAATTGCTGCCTTGCGTTGGTTGCTTGGCATATGGAGATCCTCCGTTGTGATCCTTTATTGCAATGGATGTGATGGTGCCTTCACGTTTGCTATGCACGGACCCTGTTATTTTCTCTGTCCTGTTAACTATCATAACTCTGCCTCTCAAGATGCGATTTCAAGACATCAAAAAGAAATGTTTAAACTCCATTAATGAAAAGACTGTCTTTTTACTCTTTGATATGAAATTATTCAGTTGATGGGGCCTCGGTTTCAGTCTCTACTAATGAACTTGGTAAGCGAAATTGCATCTCTACAATCTGTTTTACTTTTACTAATGTGTTACCTCGGTTTCCTGTTAATCCAGTATTGCTATTGGGCAAGAAGGCGGTGTAGCTCCACTAATTGTACTGGCTTGCTCAGATATTGCAGTAAGTTTTGCTCTTTGGCAAACTCAGATGAACTGAAACCATCACCATCCAAGACCAATCAATCTTTCTTTAACTGAAATGGTTTGGTATAGTATTCATGGTAAAATTTGAACATGACTTGAATGACCTATATTTATTGGATTTTCAGGATGTCCATGAGACTGCTGCAGGTGCTCTTTGGAATCTGGCTTTTTATCCCACCAATGCTCTTCGCATAGTAGAGGGTGGAGGAGTCCCAGCCCTCATTCATCTGTGTTCATCATCGGTATCAAAAATGGCACGTCTAATGGCTGCATTGGCTCTGGCATACGTGTTTGATCAGAGGTAGAGATTCAAAATACTTGTTAATCTATAATGACCACACACTAACCGAGACACATGTATTTATTTGTGAGTTAACCCTTACACATCTTGGATATACTGGGATGGCTTCCATGTGGCATGTGCATGTTAGATATTCCTATAACATGTCTAGGATTGCAGTGGCTTCAGGTCTCAATTTGCAAGAGTTTTTGAGTTTACTGTGTTGCATACAGAACGGAAGAATTTGCACCGGGGGGGCTTTTATCAGAGGGAACCTCAAAGACCATGAACTTTGACGAGATTAAAAGGGTGGCCCTGAAGAAAATTGAAGCATTTGTGCTTTCTTTCTCTGTTCCACAAAATTTTGCTGCTGCAATGGTGTCATCCGCCCCCAAAGCCCTTGGACAAGTAGCAGAAGCAGTACGTATACCAGAAGCAGGGCATCTGAGATGCAGGTTTTTTCTTTTTTATTCCCTTTTCCAATACCAATCTTGAAGATTCACATTTAAAAAACTAATATGAAATAGTTTAATTTAATAGAAACAATAAGCACAATTCTGTTGTTGCTTTTGATTGTCTGTGGGTGAAAAATGTCTTCATGAAGACTTGGCGTACCTAGGATTTAGTAATTGTAATAATCATCTTTAACCAACCTTCTGAATTGGGAGTGCAGAAGTCCAATTTTCCCTCGTGCTTGTTCTTGGATGCTTTAGTTGAATCCAATACATTTTACACTTTATATGAAATACATTTGTTACATTGCCGTGCCTTTGTGGCTGTATTTGTTACTATTTTGAGGACCTTGGGTTGTTTGGCCCTGGGTGAAAAGTGTGAATTTTTCCGATTGCGGAACATTGGAGCATCATCAATAGATTGCATAATAAGGCATGCCAGTAAGTTTATAATATATACATAAATTAGACTCCTCACTGCTGATCTTGTTCTGAATTTAGACTCCTCACTGCTGATCGTGTTCTGAATTCCATGTTTCTATTTTTCAGTGCAGCTGAGATTGGAAGATTTGTTGCTATGTTGCGGAATCCTTCTTCTATACTCAAGGCTTGTTCTGCCTTTGCTCTTCTCCAGGTGAGCCTCTTTTCCTCTCCACTATGCCTGCATGTGGAAGTTGAATTTGAAATTTGATATGTTTCTGCAATTAAATGTGAATGGCAGACACTATCCGAATAACACTTTTGTTACTGCATTTCAGTTTACAATCCCGGGAGGACGACATACATTGCATCACACAAGCCTGTTGCAAAATGCAGGAGCACCACGAGTCTTACGTGCTGCTGCAGCAGCAACTACGGCCCCAATTGAAGCCAAAGTGTTTGCAAAAATCATACTTCGCAATCTTGAACACCACCATTTGGAAGCTTTAAATTAGATCTTGGAAATGGTTTCTTTCTGAATCTCTGCTACTCAATCCGTCAACTTCCAAATTCCTGCTTATGTTTCGTAAAGCATCATGGTGGTAATTTCCAATGCAGCCATATATTCTCGTGAGTTGTGGCATGGCCAATGAAAAAGCACATTGGTTGAATGTGAGATGCTCTTGGATGCTTCCGGGGATGCAGGAGCAAAGGATGACTTGGTCACGTTTGCTTGACATAACTGGTTGGTAGCAACCATGCATGCAGGGGAAGCGTTGAGCATACGTTCTTTATTGCAGTTTTGAATTTGACCATGTAGAGCCTGATTTTACATAAATCATGTGACGAAAACTAGATGTAAACATTTTCGATTTGAAACTCGTTGTGTCAGGGTTTTAGGAATCAATGGAACTCATAAGTGATCGCCAATGGGTTCTTGTTGAGTGACAAGACCAAAAGTTGCCGAATATTAGTGGTCTTTGCTCTTGTCAGTTCTGTGTCTTTGCCGCATGCAACCTAATCATACACCACCATGACTTGCTCGAATCGAGTTGCTTTTTTTTTTTTGTTCTTATTACACCATGCGTGTTTCTGCAAATGAATCTTGAGTTGGGGCATCCTGTATCTTGTAGGCAACCACTTATAGTTTCTTAAGCAACAATGAATGCATGTATAATTCCATATATAAATATAAAAAACTTATTTAATAAATCAGATTAAAAGTCTTAAAAACTAAAATATGAAACCTTGTATTAAACTACTAAAGTTGGCATTTTGGTTTGGTGTTTAGAACCAAACTAATTTGTATGCCTGTTTTATGTAGTGGGGACTGGGGAGATTTAATTTTTTTTTAAGCATAAAATTTTTTCCAAATCTCATGAAATTTATTATTGTTAAATCTGAAAATATAGTCATTTTGAATTTTTGTTTTATAAAAATAATTTTTTCTATTGTATTAATCAATGCAATATTTTTAACTGGAAACATTGTTAAAAAAAATTATGATTATTAAACCAAGTTAAAAAAATAATTCAAAATAGTATGTCTATATTTTGTATGATTGAAAGCTAAAAAAATTTATAAATATGATAAAATCAAGTTTCAAATCTATTTAAACATTCTAATAATCAACAAATAAATTTGAATCGAGTTTTTATAAATAATTTATTATTAATATTATTATTTTTAAATCGAATAGATAAAAAAAAAACGCCAGCAAACCTCCCCTAATTTTTTTTTTAAACAAAAGCTTGTCTATCACAATCTAGAACATAGGTGCGGCATCGAGCTCTTGAACCCGCAATCTCTAATTTGATTGACATGTTCTACAAGCCTTATTCCCAATAAGGTTGGCACACTAAAGCCAGTTGAGATCATTTCCATACCCAAATCAGATACAGAAGTTGTTGTTCAGAATTTGATTTATTTTCCTAGTATTTTACTTTTCTTATTTAGTTTAGAAATCCTATGGATTTTATATTAGCTATATAACTTCCAATAAATATTAGGATTATGGTTTAGATATAGAATTAGAATATATATATATATATATATATATATATATATATATAAAAGTTTATCTAATTTATTTTTTAGAAAATATTAAATTTTTTGAAGAATTATTAATATTTGAAGCTGTGATTTTAAAGTTTGTAAGACCCTGATTTTTTTTTTCATTATTCAGTGCATCATATCCCAATCCT
>Ga0325414_1002618_pt1 | contig 18338 bp, 8 predicted proteins | sample PopdelMetagenome_8_FD_206183 | JGI IMG/M metagenome (GOLD analysis project Ga0325414, IMG submission 206183) | Populus deltoides microbial communities from Bellville, Georgia, United States - Leaf-PdKOR-R3 | ecosystem: Host-associated > Plants > Phyllosphere > Phylloplane/Leaf | place: USA... | reverse complement strand
GTGATTCCGTTGGTAAAAATGACACTTCATTTTTTTTGCTTTGTTTTAAATTTTTTTCCCACGGTAATTCCATCGGTATATACCGAGGGAATATTTCCGTCGGTAAAATCCCTCGGAAATTTACCGACGAAAATATTTCCTCGGTATTTCCGTTTGTATTTATCAATTTTCTGGTAGTGGGTATAAATGTAAGAGAGGAAGAAGAGGTTACCTTTCCTCTTCCCCAAAACCGGCCATAGCAGACTGTAGCAGACCTCTCTCTTTTCTAACTAAACAAATCCAGTTACATGTCCCCTTCATTGAATGTTTGAGTAAAATGAGAGCTAGATAGTTAGGTTAATGACTGAAACATTGAAGGAGAGGGAGTGTAGCGGGCCGACTGGACAACAGAAGAAGGGAGGAAGAAAATTGAACAGAAGAAAAAGAAACCACCAAACCTTACACTAGGACTGCCTAAAAATGTGAGGAAAGACCAATATCCTTCCCTTGGTTGATTGTTACCCTAGATTTCAAACAAAAGAGAAGGGAAAAAAAAAACTCAAAAATAAAAAGGGTAGTGTTCTTGCACCTTAACTCAAGAAATTTCGACTAAATAAACAAACTTAAGTAGAACAAAAGGATGGATGAAAAAATGCACCAACCCTTACTCAAGAAACATGAACGATTTTGAATGCATGAACTTAGGGGAGGGCCAACCATAATGAAGGCTGCACAAAATACATATTAATGTAATGAAATGCATAGATTGTGACCTTGTTAGAGTCTTAAATAACGTTGGAACCAAAACATAATTTATGCTTGTGCTAATGACATAATTTCTGCATATGAGATTGAAGAAATTATATGAAAGTGTGTTGGAATGTTGCTATGTGCAGAATCTTATTGTCATTGAACCCTAGAAGCATGCTAGAGCTGAACCAGAAACCATATTATGTTGATGTCTTGATTTTATTATGTGACTGATGAAATTGCATGGTTATGAACCAAGTTAAAGAAGATGTTTTTGTAAAATGTTGTTGTGATTATACTTGTATAAAAATAAAGAATTGCATGTGTAAATTAGAGAACAATGGACAGCAATGTCCGGTCAAAATGAAGAGGACGAGACAATGAAAGACCTGTCCATCATGATGCGTTTGTCTTTCATGTGGAGCTCTAGCTGCGTTATTTGGGCAGACTATGACATACCATTAGATGTTGTTAGAAGACAGATGCAGGTATAGCGCAATACCTGTGAAACTTTCATTTTCTGGCTATTCTAGACTTGACTATTTCTATAGGATGTAGAAATTTATTAATGTACGGCTGTACAGGGAGTGAACTTTAGGACACTTGCTGTAACACTTTTTACGTATCTCCAGTATGAGTGATTGCTGCATCTGGATCTCTGAATGTATCCTAGATTTTAGATTTGCCGCTTCCTGAATTTATATTATTCAATTGACCATGTTGCTTGACCAATTGACCATCACACGCCTCTCCTGATCATAGGAAATGCATGTCAAACATAGTGTAACCTGTTCTGAATTTGCCAAAAAAAATGACAGCTCTTTAGTCAGGATTTTAGTGTCAGTACTTGTCAGTTTGAAACTTTGATAAGCATTTTGGGATTTCAGGTTTACAAGTATTACTGGAATGTTGTTATTTGACATGCAGGAACACATTAGAAGGGTTTTTTACTATAGTCCGCTATCAAGGATGGAGACACAGTTATTAATTTGCTGGCCCGATCGAGCATTAATTATATTAAGGTGATGCTTTATATTTATAGAATAATATTTCAAACTGGTATTATAGCCTTGTTATCAATGTATTTTTGCCTGGCTAGCAAGTATCATGTACTTCCATTGCACGTGATCTTCTTTCTGCATTTAAATAAAATCTTCACCATTCATATTCTGCATGGTGGCTGAGTTTTTTTATAAAGTGGAAATTAAAGAAATTGTTATTAGATGCTTGCAAGTGATAACCGTTTAATTCAATCTAACACGGAATGGAAGGCACAATCTTGTTTGTGAGCCCTGGGATTAATGGATCTTTAATGATGGCTGTCCTGTGATTGGTTCACAAGTCATTTGGGATGATTTCTGGAAATTTTAATCTCTTTTTCGGCTATCGGAAACAAACTTCAAATATATTACCTGTTCCAACACCACCTTTACTTGTTCTTGAAGGCCTGCTACAGTACCTCTCTCATTTTGGTCGTGAGCTTGTAAAGCATTGTGGAAATGATGGAGGAGGTATCATTATCAGAAATTTGACCAGATGTTTAGTGAAAAGAAAAAAAGCAGAGAGTAGAAGTACTGTCACCAAATAAATGGCCATGCCATTTTTAGGTTCACGAATGCCTTAATTAGAGAGGCCATGCACATTTGCATTATTTAGCCCCACCACTGACCTGCATGCCTGATGCTGGAAGCATTTTGAAACTAATCTGATTGGTTGGTTCAAGGTTCTCTCTTTTCAAGTCTTCGTTTATAATATTTTGCTGCATATTAAAAGGAAGTCGCAGCGAATTTGAGTCGCTATCCAGCCCCATAATACTTGGTCGTATTTGGCAGGTCGAGATTATTTTCCCTAGTCAGAACGAGTTATAACCACTCCGGCTCGTGCACATTGGCCATTTTTCTCTGAAATGGTTTTCCTGTTGGCAGGCAATTGGTTTTGGCATAGAAGTGTCCATTTCCATGTGAGTGATCCCTAGCCACCTTAATTGACTGTTTGATGGGAGTTGCCTGCCCTTGTATTTATAACCAATGGTTGGTTTGGAAAAAAAAAAATACACTACGGATGAACAAGTCCATTTCTTGATGCCTGGAATTTGATCGTTTTGGAAAGCTCGTCTAATTTTCTAGTTTTAGTTGTAGTCAAAGCTGATAAAGATATATCAATTGCAGGAAAAACAAGCTAGGCTTGAATATAACACTCTTGTTGAATTGCTTTTCGGTGTTAAAATGATTTACTTCTTTTATTTTTTAATATTAATATATAGAAATAATAAATTAATTAATTTAAAAAATTTACAAGATAGCAATGCAACCGCTGTGCTAAACAGTTCCTCCCTTTGCAGCACAATTCAAATTTGTCCTTGAATATATTCTACGTATTATTGAAGTCAATTGTACTTGGGGGATGGGGTTTTGGACGTCATGTTTTCCAGGTCCCCAACTTGTGCGATGGGATTGATTGACCTTCCATTGCTGTCATTCATGGCTAAATAATAAAATAAAATAAAATAAAATAGCTGACCAGTAAAATACTTGTTTTCATTTAACCCCCCGCTAATTTATGTTTAACAAGTAGACCTTGTTTGTGGTCATAGAAATAACAAGTATATTACTGAATTCAATTATACAATATAGTTTTGTTATATTACGAATGAAGTGGATGGGGCTGTTAATTAAAAATTTCAAGAAAACGTGCTTGGACATAAAATTTAACTCTACTTAATTGAAGCCACGACGATCCTAAATTTATATTAACAAAACTTTAAAACTTTTGAATATTTTACCGCAGTAATCTCGATGAATACTTACTTATTTTATTAGTCACAAATTAAATCTCAAAATTAGCTATACGGGGTAATTTTGTTTGGCAAAAATTAAATGGTCATTGCCAGATTCAAATGAAACAATTAAATATTTTTATTTTTACATTGCATAAAAATAATTATTATATCTTTAGATTCAAAAACTTTTAAACTTGATATTCAACAGTGTTTTTATATTTTTCATTTTTAAACATACTAAATAACTTAAATATCTTTAAAAGTAGAATTTTCTTTAACTTAAATCCATAGGAGTTTTTGTACTTTCATTCGAGTTTTTTTTTTTTGTTATTATCAGATTGAGAGAAGGGTAATTTTGTAATTTTAGATATAAATATTATTAGAAAAAAACAGGTTATATGTGCATTGCACGTGTTAGTGCATGGGTGGTGGCCATGTTATTCGAGCAGTGTGTGCAATGTCGCTCTACGACCAAACACAAATTTCAAGGTTGGTGTTCGAATCTTCTCGTCGACCTTTCATTCCTAAACGGCGCATGTGATGAACGAAACTCTAATTAGGCATAAGTGATCTTTTCTTCTTCTTTTTTTCTCTTCTCTTTAATTTTTGTGCCTAAATCTCATACATTCTTATTTATAGTATAAGAGAATAATATTATACATTAATATTTAAAAAAACCTAGAGGATTTAAGTTAACAAGTACATTTGTAACATTAAATTTACTTACATATTAAAAGACCTTATCAAAATTACATTACATAAGAAGTTATGATTTTCCTAGATACAACATTAAAAACTACCACCCTAAGTAACAACAAGTAGTATATTGCTCAGCTCGAACTTGTAAGGATCTTGTAGTCAAATTAATTTAGATTGTGAGAAACACTATCTAACAATTAATATATCTAGTTGGAACAATATTTATTAAATAACAAATATCGTTAACCAACTCTTAAATAATTTGATTAATCCATTAATATCCCGACTAACAATACTATTAGTTTCTCTAAAATCATTAAAGTCAATTAGCCCAACACATCATCCCGGACATTTATCGCTCTGATGCTTCTAATCTTCTTAAGACAAATCAATCAAATAAAGTCACGATCATCATGTAAACTAATGTCTTTAGTACCTTTTAGGGTACTAGTCAACTTAGATTCTTAGTCATCAGTCACACTGACGCCTCTAGTACCACCCAGGGTACAAGTCAATTTTAAATTCATGCAAGTCAGTCAATTTTAAACTCCTGGTACACTAACGTCTATAGTACCACTTAGGATCCTAGTCAATTTTAAACTCCTAGTCATCAGATAAATTGACGCCTCTAGTACCACTCATGATACTTTTAAATTTTGAAACTTTCTTTTTCGTTGCTCACGCCACAATTAACACACACACACACACAAGCAATACATATTTAAAAAAAATACAATTATTTAACATGAAAAAATTTAAAAAACTTGAATGGTGGAAGAGCGAACACTTACCTAATGCCTGAGCTCTCGATATAGTCATCTGTTGTTGTCTCGAACTTGCAGTCTTTTTTGTTACCACAGAAATCCAAACATCATGTTGTACATCATCACAACATGAACACCACTGGAAACTTATTCCAAAAACTTTTTTTTTCAATCTTTTTAAAAGTTCATATTACACACAAACACATACCCTTCTTCCTTTTTCATCCATACTAACTTATTTAACAAGAAATCAAAAAGTATTTGACTCTTTCTCATTTACTAAATTTTTGGCTGAACTTGGTTTATAATAGTACTATATTTTGGTGTTTAACTTTTTCCTTCACTTTCCTTATCCCTTTGATATTCTTATTAATACATTCAAGCATAAATATCCTATCAATTTAAACAACTCAATTCATTTCTTTCAAAATATCATAGGCTAAATTTTTCATAAAGGAAAATATGAGTTCTTCTTACACTTTTCATGCAATTCTATTCTTATTCACTCTTCACTTATTTTATTTAACACAATTGGATACAATTTCTAAGTCAATTCAATCAACCACTTATATCCCCTCTTTATTAGGCAAATGGACGAATTGTGCTTCTATAGATGAAGTATGAATTTTTCTCAATTTTCTATGGTTGATACATTACTCACTCATTTTCCATATAATGAATATAATTCTAACCAAAATTCATAAAAATTTCATTAAAAAAAACAACAAAATCCCTTGCTAACCATAGACCAAAACCTTCCAATAATAAAGAGGTATGTTCTTTTTCTTGGATTTTAGAAATTAATTTACTACCCATTAATTAAATTCTTTCTTATCATGAATTACAAGTCAATTGATCCAACAAGTGCAAATTTCTCATTTAACTAGTGTGGTCAAAACCCTCATTACACAAGAACAATTATTTTTTTTAATTTTTCTTTCAATTATCACTTAACTCATCCGTTCTTCATGTCTAAGAACATCATCTAAACATAGAAACAACAATCCATAATCATAACATACACAATCCAGACTTCCATCATGAAATTAAAATGACCCACTTCTCTAACCATAACAAAACTATAATCAATCAAGGTAAAAGTGTTTCTTACCTCCAAATAACACTAAAACAAGGATTCCATTTGTTCTTCCTCGCCCTCACGACTTCTTTCAAGCTCTAAACTTTAGTTTTGTAGTTTTTAATTCTTCCTAAAAGCTTAAAATCTCTTTCTAAATCCTTAGAAGCTTCTCTAAATACTTAAATCTCCCTCTCTTAAGTGTTTTAATGTGAGAAAATAAAAAATTCAAGAAATTATTGCCTCGTTCCTTCTCATTTATTCAGCAACTCTTGGCTTTCTTGAGAAGCCAAAAAAGCTATTCATGTACCCTTATCATTGATATTTACAATATTGCCATTAGACTTTAATTTAGATAGTTTTCATTTACCTGAGTATCTCATCTTAATCTATTTTTATAGCTTACCTTACTTTGAAGTTTTAATTCATAAAACTTCATTTCAATTACTTTAATGTGTGTGTGTGAGTATTTTATCCCAATTTATTAGTGATTTAAAGTTTTCCAATACTTTACTAGCATTATAATATTTTTAACTAGGGGTTTACATTCTCCCCAACTTTAAAAATTTCATCCTTGAAATTACACCTCTTACCTGTATAAAGAAATAATTCAGGATACTTTCTTTTTATGTTTTATACTCTTTCCCAAGTCTCCTTTTTTATTTGGAAGCTTCTTTATAAAACTTTTATCATAGGAATCTTCTTACTCCTAAACTCATTGTCACTGTTATCCAACATTTTCACAGGTTTTACTTCTAAGGTTAAATCTTCCTTTATTTCTAGAGGAACTTACAGTAATACCTGGGACGATTCTACTTCACCCTTTCATAGCAGCGATACATGAAACACATAATGAATTTTGGCTAATTACGAGGCAAGGCCAAATTATATGCTACATGACCAATCCTCTTCATAACTTCAAAGGGTCTAGTATACCTTGGTGCTAGCTTTCCCTTCATGTCAAACTATAGCATATATTTTTAAGAAGCAATCTTCAAAAATACTTTATCTCCAACATTGAATTCTAGAGGAACCTTTAAAAAATACTTTGTCTCCAACACATCATGAATCTTGCCCAATTACAGGGACAAGGCTAATTTGTATGCTACAAGACCAATCCTCTTTATAACTTCAAAGGATCCAATACCTTGGTGCTAGCTTCCCTTTTATGCCAAACCATAACTTATGTTTCAAAAGGGAAACCTTCAAACATACTTTGTCTCCAACATTGAATTAAAGAGGCAACCTTAAAAAATACTGTCTCCAACACATCATGAATCTTGGCCAATTATGGAGGTAAAGCCAATTTGTATGCTACAAGACCAATTATTTTTGTAACTTTAAAGGTTCCAATATAGCTTGGTGCTAGCTTCCTCTTCATGCCAAACCGTAGCATATATTTCAATGGGGAAACCTTTAAAATACTTTGTCACCAACATTAAATTCTAGAGGCCTCATTTCTATTATCTGCATAACTTTTTTGTCTATTCTATGACACTTTCATTCTATCTTTTATGATTTTTACCTTCTCCGTGATAACCTATACAAATTCTAGCCCAATTAATTTTCTATCACCAACCTCCTCCCAGCACACAGGCATTCGATGCATTCTACCAAATAAAGCCTCATAAGAAGTCATTTCTATTGTAGCTAGGTAATTGTTATTATAAGTAAACTCTATAAGATGTAAGTGGTCTTTCTAATTTCTTTTAATTTTCAATATATATGCTTTTAATAAGTTTTTCAATGTTTGAATTGTTTTTTTAAATTATTCATTAGTATGAGAGTGGTGAAATCTCTATCTATATATTAATTGTGTGTTTGAGAGTAAGATTCTTTCTGTTTTAATGTGCTTCTTCAAAATGCTGTTTTTCAATATTAAATTGATGTTATTTTTATATTTTTTTAATCATTTTAATATATTATTATAAAAATTAAAAAAATTATTTTAATATATTTTTAAATAAAAAATATTTTTAAAAATAGACTGCAACATCACAATGCAACATCCTATCACGGAAAGCAGGCTGAAAGTCAATAACTGCAATGAATGTCCAATAATCATTTAATATTCTCGAGTAGAAAACATTAATGGTATATTATTATGCATGCATGCATGCCTGCCTGGACAATGTTTTCTACTTCTGCTATATCATAAGATTAATAATTTCAAATAAAAAATTAACTGATTTGAAATAAAGATTAAAGTTATATATATATATATATATAATGCCTAGTCGATTGCTTCCTCAACCTTTCTCCATAACTTCCTTGAAAGTCCCTAGCATTATCCCTCCCTCACTCCCTCCAAAGCCGTACTTTGGCTAGCAGGCAGCAGCAGCGTCGCAGGAAGGAAATAGGTTTACTTTTTGACATATTTACTTTGACTAAAAATATTATGTTGATTTTTCAAACCGCTACCTCTATCTATATAATATAGGACTTGGTAGTTAAATCGACCACATTCATTTCTTGCTCCTAACTAGCTAACCTCTGAACCCCACACACAAAAAGAATAAAGAGAGTGAAAGAGAGGAAGAGTTCAATTTCGCAGCCATTGTTGTGGGCGCTCTAGGTGAGCTATCTCGATTTAAGCCCTTCTCTTTCAGTTTTATGTAGATCCAATATTGTACATTTTGATGGGTTATTGCAGTGGACTTGATTACTATTAAATAATTAGATTGTTTTCATGATTAAAGATTAAACCCTCTTTATTTTTATTTTTTTTATTCTTGCTTTATTTATGTGATTATCTAGATGACACGTTTGTGACTGTTTTCATGATGAACAGGCTTGTCAGTTCTGATACCACACATCAAGTCTGCTGGATTTTCGATGGGCCTTTCTTTTTCATTACTCTTGTCTGCATGGTCTGCGATTCTGGGACACAAGTTTTTCGGCTCAAAGGATACTGTCGAAAAGATTGTTGTAAGGTCCCTCAGCTTTGCAAGGAAAGATGGAGAAATGGGTTCAAGGACAAACAGCTTCAAGAAAGATGTTTCAGAAACCATTGGAAAGTGTGAAGGGTCAGATAAATTGAGTTTAGAGAGATCGTTAAGCTTTAACCACTGGGATTCCGATGAAATCAAGGCTAAACCATCCGATTCATCCAGAAGTTCAAACTCTCTAAAGATAAAAGGTCATGAAACAGTCCACATAACAAAGCCTACAATATTACTCCCTGAACCACCTGTGATCTTCTTTTCTCCAAGACCTATTAGTGAGCTTGATGCTGCTGCAACTAAACTTCAAAAAGTCTACAAGAGTTACAGGACTAGGAGGAACCTTGCAGATTGTGCAGTTGTTGTTGAGGAACTTTGGTATGTTTCTCAATACATATTCTTGACTCTCAACGTATTTGTTGTAGTCCTTTGTGATATTCATTTGGTATTACAATTGTTGTAGGTGGAAGGCCTTGGATTTTGCAGCTTTGAAAAGGAGCTCGGTATCATTCTTCAACATTGAGAAACATGAAACTGCTATATCTAAGTGGGCCAGGGCCAGCACAAGGGTTGCTAAGGTACTGTACTTACAAGTCAAGGAGTTGATTCATTAGCAGTATTATAGAATAATAACATGTATTGTTTTTGTGTTTGCAGCTTGGAAAGGGTTTGTCCAAGGATGAGAAGGCTCAAAAGTTGGCCCTGCAACACTGGCTTGAAGCGGTAAGCCCACATATGCCCTTTCATGAGAGCTTTCTTTAATTTAATCACTCAAAAATTTTATCTGTGGCTTTTATGGAATACATTTAATCTAATTAACGGATCACTTTACTTAATAAACTTCTGCCTGCTGCAGATCGATCCACGCCATCGTTATGGACACAATTTACACTTCTATTACGATGTTTGGTTTGACAGCAGGAGCACACAACCTTTCTTTTACTGGTAAATACAGACTCATTCAAACCAAAATCATTGTATGATATGCAGTTGTATAAGTGCTGCCTATTTCCTTAACTTAGTCCTCTATATATACTGTTCTTCAATTTAAATTTCCTTGTGGAATTGAAGGTTGGACATTGGTGATGGTAAAGAAGTAAACCTTGAGAAGTGTCCAAGGAGCAAGCTTCAACGCCAATGCATTCAATACCTTGGACCAGTAATGTCTCATCACTAATACTGTGTGCAATTCTATTCTAATTTTACCAATCCTAATACAGTTTTTTGTCCATGTATTTAAATTCTCACGAAGTTGTTTTGTCCTCACAGAAAGAAAGGGAAGCATTTGAGGTGATTGTAGAAAGTGGCAAGCTCGTGTACCGCCAAACCGGATTGGTTGTTAACACCACGGATGATACGAGGTGGATTTTTGTGTTAAGCACTTCAAGATCCTTGTATGTAGGGCAGAAGAAGAAAGGTGTTTTCCAGCACTCAAGTTTCCTAGCTGGAGGAGCTACAACAGCTGCTGGAAGATTAGTATCAGAAGATGGGGTTCTACAGGCAATATGGCCTTACAGTGGTCATTATCTCCCTACTGAGGACAATTTCAAAGAATTCATTAGTTTTCTTGAGGAGCATAATGTAGACTTAACAAATGTTAAGGTAATAAAAAACTTTAAGCATAATAAAAGATTTCCTAGTTGCCTTGTTATGATAGCCTTGTTTATTTGTTCATTTATATGTAGCTTATTTTTTTTACCATTTGTTTGCAGAGATGTTCAATAGATGATGATGATTCTTCGTTCAAAGTTACCGATGAAGGGTGTAAACAAGAGGCGATGAAGGAAATCACCACGATCACATCTACCAACACAAAAGCTAATGAGGTTGATGGGCCTATTGATAATAATAAGAAGACAACCAATGATCAACAGGACAATATGGAAGCTAATGCAGCCATGTTGCAAGCTCCAGCATTTGACCTAAGCAAGCGTTTATCATGCAAGTGGGCAAGTGGATACGGTCCCCGTATTGGATGTGTGAGGGACTATCCAGCTGATTTACAATCTCGGGCACTAGAGCAAGTCAAGTTATCGCCTAGGATCAATCCTGGCCTTGCAGGGAGTTGTGTTCCGATCCCTTCGCCGCGGCCGAGCCCAAAGGTTCGAGTCTCACCAAGGCTTGCATACATGGGACTTCCTAGTCCAAGGGTTGCGGTTTCTACTTCTCAAAGAGTTTGAATTTCACCAAATGGTGAATTACCATGGTCCATGGTCGTCATGTTTTTTTGGATTTTTTGATCAGCTAAGCTCTTGGCCTTAAAATGTTCAAGAGGGCTTGAGACCCTTCTGGTGCCCGTCCAATCAGTTTCTAGAGGGGGAATATTTAGGTGATAATGAACCCATCATTCTTTATTCTTTTATTTATTTCGTTTTTTCATGGAAATCGTAAATATAATAAGCCAAATAAAGTTTTTCTTCTTTGAAAAATCTCAAAGTTGTGATATGGTGTTGATAATTCATGCTCCTATATGTAATGAATATGGGGTGTTAAATTTGTGCTGTAGAGAATTCATGGGTTAATCTTAATGATGCAAGAGATCAACATTTTTCTTCCCTTTGCGTGGGAACGGGGAAGGTTGGTTGTTGTTAACAGCCTCTCTTTTTTTTTTCCTATAGCATTCAATAATTAAAAGAAAACAAATCAAATGTGCTCCTCAAACCATAGAAAAAAGAAGAAGAAGAAGAAGAAGAAGAAGAAAGCGCGGGCGTGAGGTGAGACTGTAGAAATGTTGCTGGTCTTATCCCATGCACTTTCGGTCAACCATGTTGCTTGACTATTACCCAGGGTCGTCCTCCTCCTCCCAAAAATAGAAGGGACGACCCTTTCTTTTTTATTTTTTCTTTTTTCTTAGGGTTGGGAATGTTGACTCGAATGTTAATTATTGTGCCTGTTTTATTCTATCTGTCCCGAAAACAAAAGGGTTATTGTATTATGCAGGGAGGGGGAGTTGGTAAGAATAATGACACCCTGAGTTCTAGCTTGTTGGTCTGTGCCATGCCCCTCAAACCTTAACTCGAGGCTCCTGTGATGGCCCATGTCTCGATGATAGTAAAGGACCCTTAAGATCTCTTGGATCAAAAAGAAAAGAAATACAAGCCAATTACATGGAGAAAGAAAAGGAATAAAGAACAAAGATACAATCCTAAAAAATGCCTCCTTGAATTATTTGTATGAAAATTACTCACTATTCGGATGGTGATACCACAATTTATTCCACACAAAACCCATTGAAAGATCACATGATGAGTAATTTTTGAACATGTTGGATTTCCTTAAACACATAGTGAAAATGATAAATTTAAAAATATTTCTGGAGTTCCAAGACTTGTTAGACAGATTTAGAGTTATTTAGGGTTTATACAAAGATTACTTGAAGATCTGAACTTCTTTTCGGTTTTAAATACATGCTTCAAGGCTACGTTGTCCCAAATCACAAGTCGTTCAATTGTCCGGCTTCTAACGGTAATCTATATAAACTACCAATGAAAAATCTTCTAAATACTTTTAGAGGAGAAAGATTGTTATACTTTAGAGTACCAGCTCTTTGTTTTTTTGTATTTAGGTGTTACTGTATTGTACTCTTCTCACCTTAAAACTCTCTACATGAAATAAAAAACATAACTTTTTTATAGGAAAATCTAAAAACCCTATAAATAACAAAAAGTCAATTTGCCACTTAAATAATATATATAAGGCTAATTTTAGAAATTTATTCAATCAAGTCCCTACTTGAGTTTCTTAAGTCTAGAATTGTAATTCCTTGTATAAATTACACTCTAGTCCTCAATTTCTAAAACTTATTTATAATCATCTCATTTTAATTTCTGACCAATGATTCTTATGTGTATAACCCAGTAAGTTCCCTAATAAGTTGACCCAAATATGAATTACAATCCCAAATAAATAGGATTAAATAAATTAAACAAATCAATTTATTATCAATTTAATAATTGATTTATTTATTTATTTATTAAGATCAAGTACAATATTTAGCAACTTGTCATGATCCCTCAAATATTAAAAAAGTCATAAGTGGTTTGACTTAACCTTTTAATGATCAATTTCTCACTGTAATTATTATCTATTCATTAATAATTTTCTGATTTAGACATAATAGTTGGAGTGTATCTACTATGTCAAATCATGTTTTTTCTTAACACTATAGTCATTGATTCTTTGAATAAGATTTGAAACTCTTAACAAATCTCATTCCACCGTGCACCAAAATTTACAATCAATACTATTTAAGAACATATGAAATGTTTTCCCTAATTCACCAAGGTGATGAATTCTTTCTTGATTATTTAAATACCTTCATATAGTTCATGTTATACTCAATAACTGCACATTTGTTACCCTTAATTAGGGGACCACATGTGTGGTGCGGCAACAACAGCAGGGGAGCATGAGTAGAGCTTCTACTGCAGGTAGGTGATCCGCATCTATGTTTTCTAGTTAAATTCCATGATTTAATATGTTACTGATGTGAAATGTGAATTAACAAATGTTGGATATTATATGAAAGAATGAAAGTTTGCGTAATGATGTTGTTATTTCGAATGGTATCCCGAATGTATATGTGTTCAAAGAGAATGGTCTTTTATGTGAATTGCCAAGTGATGGAAGTACCGCTGACATAGAAAATATGAGAAGTTTGATATATGGCATGGACTAACATACATTTAGTGTATGTTAAGATCCCGGGTAAGGGGATCGTCATGCATCGACGCCTACGAGGTGATGATGATACCGGTGAAATTGGTATCGACAGTGTGTTAGGCGGAAATAGTTGTGGTTGATTTTATGGAATCTTGAAAGGAAGTTGAAAATGAAAGATGAAACAGTTTTAGTAGTTGAATGAGAAAGAGTTCCAATGAAAACAAAAAGGAAGAATTGAATAGAATATGAATACATGTTGCCTTTTTAAATTGTTGGATATTTGTGTTACTGTACTTATTGTGATATTCATGTTTCAATAATATGTATTTTGTTTCAAGACCATCGCATGCACAACAGGAGTAGATACTAACTTTTGTTCACCTTTTGTTATCTAGTTTTAGGGAGTATATCCTTGTATTTTGTAATATTAAAACATTTATATAACTTAATTTATATAATTAATGTTTAAACTTGAATAGATGAACTTAACATTGAAATTCATATAATCATGTTTCATGTATGTGTGTTTATCTCATTTATTCCTCTATAATGATATTATGGTTATGATGATGATAATGTTTGTGGGATGAGACCCAGGACAATTGAGTCGTGATTGAATTATGAGATGTAAGATATTAGAAGTGTAAACATGTTATATATCGATAACTTGGAACCTCTTAATATAGGGGAGACTCTGCCAAAATTTTAGTAGAAATTTCAGTAGATTTTTATATGAAAATTGTATAAAAAATTTTACCTTATTTACCATTTGATATGTGATTGGTGTTTTATCTCGAACAAGAGGATGTTATATTTTTCAGGGGATGTTTTACCTTTAACCATATACTTTTTGATTCATGTGTTGCACGTAATACTTAGTAATAGAGATTAAGGTTGTTAATTCCATTTCGGTTGCTATTTTATTTTTTCAATTGGAATGAAATGTTTCAGTTTCGAAGTGTTTCTGCGTGCCGTTTTGGGGTTGTACTGTTCACACACACACACACACATATAAATTCAACAAACATAATTCCAATTCAAGATAAATTAATTATAAATTATGCAACACAAACACAATGCCAAACAAACACAATTTTAAAATTTAAAATATTTCTAAATAGTCAAGATTAAATAGATTTTTAACTTAAAGTAATTCAACTTAAACAAAATATCAAAATATTATGAAAGTAAAATGTTTTAACACAAATATTTTAAATTAAAGTTAGGTCAATGTTATCAAGGCTAATGGAATCTAAAGCATCCCTTGTTTTGCTCAAATTCCTACAAAGTATAAACATGAAAAAAACAACATGAATATAAACCATATATATTAGTGATAAATCTAATTTTAAAAAATTAATGTCATTGTTAATGAAAATAACAACAATAATTTTCAATATTATTATTAATATCATTGTTATTGAAAATAGTAATGAAAAAGAGCTTTTTATACTTGGGTGGTTTAATTAATTAAATTGAACAAGGTTCAATTTGATTCAATAACTTTTCAAGAGCGGAACGGAACATGTGGAATGAAACTAGAACATTCCGGCCGAAATTTAGCCGAAAAATCCGGAACGGACCGAGATTTTAAATGAGATGAAAATTGTTCCGTTTTGTTCTGTTTTTTGAATTGGTATGGAATGTTTCGGTCATTCCAAGCAAAACGGAACGGAATTGACAACCTTGGTAGAGATCAAATTGAAGAACAAACATATGGTAGATCATAAAATGGAATTATTTTGAGTGAAAACATATAAACTATAAACACTTTAATGTTAGAGAGTATACTAATGAGAGGACTTACTACTTTGATATGACAAGAATTTCCTTTAAGTTCCAAAGGCTATGGAAGATTCAAAAGTTGCATTTTTAATAAAACCAAGAAATCTTATGCTTTAATCTCTTTTGGCTTGTTTCTTGCCGATAACGCTTGTACGCTTTGATTTTGTTGGGTGATTGAAGTAAAATTGAATGCTTAGGTGGTTTTGATTTGGTTTTCTTTTTAATTTCCTTGATTTTATTTTGATTCATTCGTTTTTCTTTCTTTTCAAGTTTTGAGTCTTATTTTTAGAGTCTATTGTCTTTACCTTTTCTTTTCCTTGCTCGACATCATGTAAGATCTAAGAGTGAAGGAATTTGATACACTCATATTACTCTATCTTTTAGTACCTTATTCTTAGTTTTTTATGCATGTTTTATGTCTTACAATATCTTACTTAAATTGTTTTACGCTTAATAGTGCTATACCAACACAAGTATTCCTTCATGAACCATTTGTGTAGAAGATGCATTGTTACAACATCTGGATTGAAAAACTTTTTTATTTTTACACCTCTTGCATGGACACCTAATATCGCCTCCACTAATATTTCTCGGAATAGATGTTGTGTAATTAATAAAACCATGAACCTCATTACAATAATCCATCCTCCACAATCCTTGATGTGAATCTCAATGCATCCATAACTTTTATCGAACCTATATCAAATAATGATAACAACATGTATTAGTTAACTACGTTAAGTAAATAAATTTACAAAAATATCGGTTTAGCTCAAGATTATCCAACCTACTTTCATACTTCTTTTAATTCATTATCAATTATCTACTTAGATACAAATTTGTACACATTAATTTACAAAAATTAAAACTCGGCAATAAAATTGATAAAATATAAAACAAACTCATTAAATAAGCAATTATTTATTTCATCACAACACACCTAAGTCGGAAATTCGACATAAGTTTCAACAATTTACAAACAAATATAATTTTACAAAATCTAAAATAAACCATAACATGTACAAAATCATAAATCAATACAACAAGTTTGTTTGAGAAAAAAATAATAAAACAAATAAACACCCAAACAAAATACATATACTACAAAAATATCCAATAAAAAATGACATTTTAAAATTGTGTTAAAAAAATGATAGATTTACTTACTTAAAATGAAAAATTCACAATAAAATTTCAATCAGAACACAGATGTTATGAAAGTTGAAGAAGGATGAGTTGGTTGAGACGAGGAGGGATGTGGGGGGGTGTTTGTTTAGTTGCAGAGGGGAAGAAGGAGAAATAGGGGAGGGGAGGGGAGGGTCGATGACCGGGTTATATATTAACTATTACCGATGAAATGTTTTCATCTGTCAATCTGTCGACAATTTTGTCGGTATAAGTGACACGTCACTATACGGGCTTCCCTATTTGAATCTAACTGTAATTCTGTCAGTAACATCATTCATAAAAACTTACACATCATCATACTATTTGGTTTTTTTTAATTCCTTCTATTCCGATTGGGATTCCCTCGGTATATACCGACATAATATTTATGTCGGTAAATACCGATGGAGTTAGCGATGAAAAAAATTCTGTCGGTAAATATCATCATAAAATAACGACAGAAAAAATCCGTCAGTGATTTCGTTTGTATTCGTAGATTTTCTGGTAGCGAGACCAAGTTCATACAGTTGAACAACATAAATAAAATTCATTGCAAGTTTAGAAATCAGATGTGTCTGCAGAAGTTGTAGTGTGAAAGTGAAAGTATGCATAGGAGAACCACCAATAATTTCAAGAATGGGAGGTGAAAGCACATGGAACTAGGCGTCATGTGATTACAATTAACAGTATCAAAAAACTAGGAGTAACATACATAAAAATACAATGAGTGGTTGAGCTAGATAAAACTTGAGATAATAAAGACTAAAGATCATCTAAGGATACAGTATGGGAAGGGCAGAAGTTTTAGTGGTAATATTATAGGTGGCAAATGTAATAGAGTGAGATACATGTTAAGGTGTTTGAGAGTGTGGTTGCAATTGTTTTTTTAAAATGTTTTTCACTTGAAAATACATCAAAATAATATATTTTTTAAAATTATTTTTGACTTCAGCAAATCAAAATGATCTGAAAATACAAAAAAAATTTATTTGAAGCAAGGAAAAAAATTAAAAAATTTTAAATTTTTTCAAAAACACTTTTGAAACGCAAAAACAAACGGTGAAAAACATGATAACATGCCTTGGAATTTATGTATTTATCATGATGAGGGGACTTTACATGATAATTCTTCAGACACTAGATGCCATAATCTTATTTTTTACCCCTCTTAAATACCTATAAAAAAGACAAAATTAAAAAATATTTCAGTGGAAAAATTGAAAAGAAAAACACATTTAAGAAAAATAAAAAAAATTGAAAAAAAATAATTCAAAAAGAAGAAAATATAATTAAGGGTGAAATTGAGAAGAAAAATTGAGAAGTTAAAATTGGTTAAAAATTAAAAATTAGAAAGTCAATAAATAAGTGAATTGGAAAAGATGCCAATATTAATGGATTATTTTAATATAGTCAGAATCGAAATTGAGAGAATGATTGAAATTGGCTAAAAATAAAAAGAAATTAAAGATCCAAAAAGCGAATTGGAAAAGTAGTCAATATTAAGGGACTATTTTAAATGCAATTAGGAACAAGATTGAAAGAAATTAAGAAAAAAAAGGTTGAAATTTACCAAAAATAAATTAAATAAAAATCCAAAGACCAAACTAGAAAAAAATAGCAAACTTTAAGGACCTATTTAAAAATATAAAAATTCTGACTTAAATGAAATGACACATTTTTTACAATACCACGTCATTTCATGCTTTAATTGGAAAAAGAAGAAGAAGAAGAAGAAG
>Ga0325414_1002617_pt1 | contig 18338 bp, 10 predicted proteins | sample PopdelMetagenome_8_FD_206183 | JGI IMG/M metagenome (GOLD analysis project Ga0325414, IMG submission 206183) | Populus deltoides microbial communities from Bellville, Georgia, United States - Leaf-PdKOR-R3 | ecosystem: Host-associated > Plants > Phyllosphere > Phylloplane/Leaf | place: USA... | reverse complement strand
AAAAAAACTATCTCGTCAAATAGAAAAAATAAAATTACATGGACAATATTTAATTTTCTAAAATTGTTACTGCCTCAAATAATAAGTTACACGAAGTTTCCCTCTCAAAACAAAATGTTACAGTTAATGTCGTTTTTATCTTATATTGGCAGATTACATTTTTATCTCTTTAACACTGAAGAGATCTATTTTGATGGTCAAGTTTCTTTCCGATATTGAAAATTAATCATGTAGCTGTCCTGAGTGTTAAAATCTGAAAATCCATAATCAAAGAACTTTCATCTTCCTCGTCCTTGCCCAAGGAGATAATTATTTTCATTTAGCTTTTCCCTGCACTCCAAGGTCATTAATCACCGGTTCATGTAATTTTTTTTTTTTTTTGGAGAGGATATTGTCCTTGCAATTTCATCAGGTTTTCCATGTAACCGAAGGCCCTTTCTTTTCTTCTCTCTTCTCTCTAGTATAATTGTCAGTGAAGGTCCTTAATCACTCTTTGGTGGTGCTAGACGCATGGTTAAATAAGAATTGGCTGGTAAGTATACCCTTCTGCGATGCACTTTTCCCCTAATCAGCGTTGGAATAATTAAAAAAAAAAAAAGATTTATGGCTGATAAGCACACCCACAGAGATAACTGAATCCCATCAGATAATGTTCACAGACAAAATAAAATCCCATTAACCCAATATAGGCATGTGAGTTGCCGATCTCTAACAGTAAGAATGTGGAACGATGCCCTAAAATCAAGCTTAGCGTAAAAAACATGGCAAGCTAATAAAGTAATTAGCATATTTAAACCAGTCGAGTCAAAAGATTAGAGGTGTTTACACATATGGTATGTACAGAAAAGAGTTGCTCTCTGATGACAATGATTTTTTGATTTCTTCCTAAACTTGGGATTTACGGACCCCTACGAAACACGACTGCTTTCTTTCACCAGACCAAAAACACGAGTACTTGTTTTTATTTTACGTGTGAAGTTTCCTCAGAATTTGTTTCCTTCAATAACACCTACCCTATCCCAGACTTTCTCTTGCTTTCTGATATTTTCGTCCTGTCAACGCCAGGCCATTCATTTTTAAGGCAATACAGCAGTTTTCTACAATAGAGTCCTAAAATTAGGAAATAAAAGCCGAGGCATGACTTGTATTGCTGGTGGTGGGTAATTTAGCATCCTGAAAACAAGATTCATACGTTTCTTTGTGGTCCAGAATCACCGCTTGGATTTTCTGAGGTTTGGTTTTGTTAGCAATCCTGCCCCCCATACATCCATTTTTTTTCTGGAAAAATGGGTTGTATCTCGTTTATGGCTTGCACAAAATTGTTGCATTCACTTTATTCTATGTCGTGATATCCCATTATTAGACTTATGGCTTCTTCCCAGATTGAGATTGCTTCGTCTTCACCGTTTGTTTGTGTTCTAAGAGATCACAATCGGCATGAACGATGTAATAGAGAGAGCAATGCCAGGGCTGCTGTTGCTTTTCAAAAGAATCTTCAAGGATTGGTTAGAGAAAATCTCCATACTTGCATCTCTGTTTCTTCTGATGGTGCCTCTAATGACAATCCAAGAAATCATATTAATACCAGTATTGATGATCATCATCAAGACTTACGGCGCTTACCCGGTAACCAAGATAGCATTGCCAAGAATGTAAATGATTCTTCGACTAGGAGAAGCAAGCAAGCGAGAATTCTTGACCAATGGGCCGCTATGCAGGCTCGACAAATGGTGTCAACAATTGAGAGGCAGAGTGAGGAGGCAGGGTTGTTGATTACATCTTTGAAGAAATCCTCTCCGATGCAACAGAACTCTCAAGACTCTGAAAGTTCTAATCGCGGGGCCTCTTCTCTCGTTCAGATATGGGAGGCAAGGCTACATCGATCGGATGCGTGCCTTAATAGGTCCCGTAGCCTGAACAATAGCAGGACAAGCTCTGCATCTAGCCAGACTGAAACTGCTCTGTTCAGCGCTGAAGAGAGAATAAGACAATCTGATATAGCCGACTCTACTACAAAAGAGAACAATAGCAGGACAAGTCCTGCATCTAGCCATATTGAAACTGCATCATCCAGAGCTGAAGAGAGATCAAGACAATCTGATATAGCCGACTCTAGTACAAAAGAGGACACTTTTGTGGATTGTGGCACGGTGAAGAGTGCACCTTCATCCATACATTTCAGGGATACAGATGCAGGAGAGCCCGATAAAATTAAGATTGTTGACATCATTAGGAGACTAACATCTGATGGAAATGATCACGATCAGAAGTTGAACAGTGCTGGTGATTGCCTATCCAGAGAGCGTAGGGATTCTTCAGGTTCTGATCGGACAGAGCAGAAAGTCTTGCCACAGGTTGTAAATCCACCAAAGATAAGAGGACGACAAGCCTTTAATGATTTACTTTTGCAAATGGAGCAAGAAAGGCATAGAGAGCTTGGCTGGTTAGGAGAACGCCAAGCTGTTTCAAAATTTTCTCAACGTGGCCGCATTCAGGTGAAGCCAAGTTCTTCATTCATTTCTTGATTTCAATACCAGAAGTTAACGTAATTTTGCAACGCAATTGGTTAATCTTTTCTTTTTAGTTCTTATCATTTGAAAACATGTAGTTATTTGTGTGCTTTAATGCTTCTATAGTCCTTGCTTCGTCTGAGATTCCTGCATCGTAGTATAGCGTTTGAAGATCAACAGCGACCGCGATCATCTCAATCAACAACATCATGCAATGGTGACCGTTCACAACAAGGGTCTACCATCATGCATCTCAGGTATCACAATATTCATATCTAGGCTTTCATAGGCAGTTAACTCACCCAGATGAAAACCATCTGTAAAATTGTGAATTCCATCCAGTTTTAATGCAAAATTATCGATCCATAGCATCTTAAAACTAATTTTTACTGCCTGGCAACACCTATATGCAAATATTATGTTTTCAAAGTGAATGCTAATGTTCATATTGCTGGAATTAGATTGTTTCTATGATAATTTTATGTCTACCACCAAGTAAATTATTTCCTTGGTGTCATTTCACATGCGCTTTTGTGAATTGGTCACCTCAAAGACATTGTTCTAAATTTACTGAACAAGTTGATGATATCTGTCATTTACATCATACAACAAAATTCAAGTTTGCAAATCATAATAATCAGCAATAGCACTGCCAAATTGGTAAAAGTAGAATGGCAGCAGCAAGTGAATTTTTGAGTACGCATCACGAAGAGTGTGATTTGGATGCATTTGTTGGGAATTATTGACTGATGAAATCTAAATTTAGGACATAACTTGAGAATTTATAGAAAACAATCATATTGTATGAATTGGATCCATTTGGAAATGTTTCTAGGCTATATCCAATTGTTGCTTCCATAGAAACTCTACTCAAATGTGCTGAGAGAATTGATGCTGAGACATTTGGCAACTTTCAGCTTCTTTTGGCCAATTTAATATATGTAATATTTCCTACTTGTCTTTCTTTTTATCAGACCTTTTCTAACCTGGAATCCGAATTCAATATAGGGAGAGATTTAGTGCAGGAGTGGAGCAAGCCACAACTCTGAGTGACTCTACTACTCCAAGAAGCACTACAGAGATGGTCAATAGCATTGTGCAGAGGTATGCTTCCGTACACAACGAGTTGACTTCAGATAGTTATCAGCAAGAAACTTCTACTAGTGATGAGCAGGAGAGTGAATCCCAAGTTAAGAATTTAGCATCAGCCACACGTGAAGTCATTGAAAAAGTTCATGAAGAAACTTATGCGGTTTCGGATGTCTCATGGCTAGGAACAAGCCTGCAGGATAGTTGTCAGCAAGAAACTTCTACTAGTACTGAGCAGGAGAGTGAACCCCAAGTTGAGAATTCAGCATCAGCCACATCTGAAGTCAACGAAAAAGTTCTTGAAGAAACTTGTGCAGTTTCGGGTATCACATGGCAAGGAACACGCCTGCTGATTCAAATTTTTGATCCACCAGAAACTTCTGAAACAACACCACCCTTGAATGATTGGGATGAGAATGAGATAGGAGAGGAGGGGGAGGAGTATTTTGAAGAAATCAATTATGATTGGTTTAGTGATATAGCTCGCCCTCGAAGTTATTGGGAAGATAAAAGAAAAGCACGGTATGAAGAGAAGCTTGGTACTAGCTCAGACAATGATGAGATAAGGCAACTCCTTGAAAGGTAATATAGTCTGCCTTGATTTCCTTATTTCATTTTCCAATAAAAAATCACTAACAGCAGTTTCCATAAAATAAGAAATAGACTGATTTACACGGTGCATAAATCTGATGCTTCATATTACAAGTGCAGAGGAACAGTCTCAAATTTTCTTGCTAGTGACTTACGAGACAGAATAGACCAATTGATGATGTCTCATGCACAAAGACGAGCCAGTCAAGAAGATGAAGAACTAGAAGAGGATAGTCAGGAGAGAATGGGACAGCTGATGTTGTCTTACTTCCAAAGGCACTTACACCCAGCAGGCAGTCAAGAAGAAGAACAAGAGCGTGAACAAGAACAAGAACAAGAACTGGATGGAAGAAGTGAAGTAGAAGAGACAATAGAAGAAGAATGCATATCAGAAGAAGGAAGCCCATCTAGCCATCAATATATGGAAGCCACTGACTATTTTGATCAATCCTCACCATCTCAGCATTCTCCGTATCCGTTTAGGTCATGGAATTACAGTGATGATAATGAAGTAGCTGATTTTTGTGAACAGGCTCAAACTACACCTTTGCACCTACCTCTTCCACCTCAAGCTTCCAATCAAGATAGGCGTTACTCTTCCTCTAAAAGTCATTCATCACTTGTGAGTTTTTTCACTATACAGTTTGAAGTTACCTTCTTCGCAGGTTCTTAAATAACTTAACGAGGAAAGAAATAACACTCTAAACGATCAGGAAATGGAATTCGTGTACGATTTAAAAGGCCATATGGAGCAACTTCAGCGTGAAATGTCAGAACTCCGAAAATCAATTCAGAGCTGCATGGAAATGCAGATGAATTTTCAGAACTCCTGGAAGGCGCGGGAAGTATATCCAGGTGAGCTGAGAAAACTAATCCCATTTAAAATAATTTAATCAACCTAATATTGTATCATATATAATTTTTAAATGGGGGATTACTTTACATTTACTCCAAATATTTGCTTCATTTTTTTTCTGGTCACTGGTCATGCAAGAGGGTATTACTAGGTAGTGTATTCAACAGTAAACCTTAATCTTACTGTAACTTGGAGGTGGTTGTGAAAGAAGAAGTGTCATCCTTAATCTTTTCTGCGTATTTCAATATATTTCTTTATTACTATGCTGTTTAAGAATGACCAGTTAAACAATTCAAGTCTGAAATTATTGATACAGTTCAAGGGAATGGAAAGAATTCGGCGCCTGATAGGAGACCAAACAAGCGTAGCTGCTGTATCTGCTATGAAAAGCAGGTCGACTCTTTTCTGTATAGGTACTTGCTTGTGCAACCCTTTGTCATTTTGAACCTTCATTGCTACTTTCTTCAGTATCATGAGCTGCATTAATAGCCTGATATGATGCTGATATGTTTCAGATGTGGGCATATGTGCACCTGTCTCAAATGCGCCCACGGGCTGCGGCAGGGCAGTGGAAAATGTCCAATTTGTCGAGCTCCAATATTGGATGTCGTGCGAGCATACCTGGATTCATAGTGAACTTGTAAACGAGTTCTTGCTCTAGAGGACCGTCTTCTTCATATAACTTAACGCATTTGATGCTGACTTTGGAAAAAGGCAAATCTTTTTACTTTGCTTCTTTCACCTCATTGGATCAATATAACCATCTAATCTTTGTAGTCACAAGTAATATCTGATCGATACTGTCTCTTCTTTTCAAATTTACGCTGTAAATGCTTTTGAGTAGTAAAATGTAACAGTCTCAGTAGGCTGTTGTTGTTTAATTTACAAAGGCCTCTTCTTCTTCTTCTTCTTCTTCTTCTTCAATGTGCTGTTTTTTGAATAGTATTATGACTATAACAGTCCACGTTAGCTAATGGAGAGAAATTTATTCATGGACTCATAGTGTGTTAGCTATGGGTGGAAAACTACGACAACAACAATAATAATATTGTTGGCTAAGTTACTAGCTTGTGTGTGGTCAAAACAACACCATTATACAATCTCTTAAAGGGAAAATCAGACCTGCAATTTTCTGTAGAATAGCATAAACAGGAAAGAAAAAAACACGGCAGAAACTTAACACTCCTTTTCTTTTCTTTCTTCTTTCTTTTTCTCTCATACATGTCCAGAACATTCAGCCATATATATATACAAAAAACAACACATCTCAGCTTTACATTTGTTCATCTTAATCATCTTTTAATCTAACTCTAAGTACTTTCTCTTAACACAAGTTAACTAACTAAAGTCAAGGTTAAATAGTTGTCACAATAACCTAACTAGTTACAGCATATTAACCTTAACATTCTTCCCTTTAACATGTTGAATTTGAACTCCTAGTGCATTTCTCAGCTTTTGAAATTTATCCTTCGGCAATGTTTTTATAAAGATATATATTAGTGTAATGTTTTGAATTAAAGGGATAGAAAAAGGCTAGAAAGCCCTTGAAGGCTTAGACGTAGGAATAAATTAAATGAGGGGTAGTGTGGTAATTGAACAATAGTTGATAAATATAAATAGAGAGAAGGAAAAAAAAACAAAAGAGGGATCTGAAAATTTGAGAGAGCAACGGCAGGAGAGAAGGGAGAAAGAAGAGGAAGAAGAGAAAAGAGGGAATTAGAAGGGAAATAGAAAAGAGTTGAAAAGAATAAGTTTAAAGGTAAGATTTAGGTTATTAAATGTATAAATGTATGTTAATTGAACTTTAATTTCAGTTTTGATGAATGTTTGGGTTTCGAAAATTTGTGTTTTGGGTTTAATTGATGAATTAAATTGAATGTTATAAGGTTGATTGTTGTGGGTAATGGATTGTTAAGTTGAATTTGAGAGATTGTAGATAAAAATGATGATTTTGAGTTATGGTTTTGTTTGAATGGTGAATTTGTGTTAGAAATCAGGGGATAACAGTAGGTAATCTGTGAAAATTCTGGGTTGGAGGTTGAAGATGATGAAAATTCAATTTGGTCCCTCAATTTATGAAAATTACGGTTTAGTCCCCAAACTTTGAAAAATTACAAATTAGTCCCTGGAGCATATTCCGAGATTCTAAAAAGAATAACATATGAATTATGGGCAGAATTACTGTATAGATATGAAAATTTAACACTTTCAATTTGGTCCTCCAATTTGACCCTAAAAATTTGGTAAGATTCCAGAATGGTCCCTGGAGCATAATGAGATATTCTGGACAGAATTGAGGATTAATTATGGTCAGAATTTCAGTATAGTAATGGATTTATGACAATTTCAGTTTGGTCCTTCAATTTGATAAAAATTATAATTGACCCTAAAAATTTGGTAAAATTCCAGAATGGTCCCTGGAGTATAATGAGATGATCTGGACAGAAATGAGGATGAATTATGAACATAATTCCACTATATTCATGAATTTATAATATGTTTAGTTTGGTCCTCCAATTAGATGAAAATTACAATTTGGCCCTAAAAATATGATAAATTACATATTAGTCCCTAGCTGTAATATTAGCCTTTTCCAGATTAATTTGATGAATAATTGAGGGTTATTTAGTGGATTATTATCAATTTTATTATTTTTTTTATTATAGATTAGATTTCGGAAAAACCGTTAGATTTTTGGGTTTTTGAGAAAATTGACTAGTTAGTTCAAAAACATATAGGATTACAGAATACACCCTTAGTTAAATGTATTAAATAAGTTAAATATTCTTTCAAGTCATTCTTGAATATGCCTCCTTTATATTCAGATAATCCTGATATTCTACTGGCGGGACGTCAGTAGGATTTTCTTCAGTGTCTGCTTTTGACTTCTGTTTGCTTTCGAGTCAGGTGAGTGGATAATTTTCCATATGCATGAGAAATATTATAAATACTTGATTTGTTAATATGAATTGGATCATGCTTCTTGATAATATATATGTTGATTATTATCCTTATTTTGATAAAGCATTATCAATTGTTGAATCTAAATTCTTTATATGAACCAATATATATTTTGAATTGAATTTTGAATTGATAGCTCCTTATTTGATTGATGTCATGAGTTGAGCCTTGAGATATGAATATGCTTGTTTGATTATGATTATAAACATATGGTATGCCAGTCAGAATACCCATACTAACAGGGTAGTGTTAGTCTTTGTGCACATCGTATCTGAACCCTAGTTGGTTGAGGGAGTCACCAACCTGTGTGGACTGATCATCCCACAGTACAGAGCCTCATGCTCATTGCATTTTGATTTTCTGACGAGTTTTACCATATGATATTCTTGTTATGGCTTATTTGAGAAACCTTCCTATAAGAACCTAGAGCCATACTAGTATATATATTTCTCATTGTTTTATTACCTTGTGTGTATATATTGAACGTTATCTACTCACTGAGTTGTTGAACTCACCATCTCATTATTTATCCTTTTCAGGCTTATAGCTTGATAACATGTCATTTTGTTGGACGTTCAGAACCTGCTCTTTGGTTGTACCTTGTACATTTCCTTTGTGTCTAGTTAGTACTCCAAAACTCTGAACTTATATAAACTCTTGTATTAAGACAATTCAATTATATTATGAAGTTGATTTTGTTATTAATGCTGCATTGAACTCTGATTAAGTTAGGATAAGATTGTGTGTAAGTTTGGGTTCGCATAGGTATGGAACCTTACCTATATGCCGCTCATGGATCCAGGATTCAGGTCGTGACAATTAGCCTTATGCTCCTCTTATTTGCAGAACTCCATATCGACCTCTCCTTCCTAAATTGCTTCATGAATGAAATGATCTTTAAGTGAATGTGCTTGGTTCTACTGTAAAAAACTAGATTCCTTGTCATTGTTATAGCTGATTTATTGTCAAGAAACGATGTTGTTGTATCTTCTTGCTTTTTTCTCCTCATATCCGTCATAATTCTTCTCTTATTTAGCTAAATCAGCGAACAATTGAGCCACTGATTGTTGCTTCTTCGAACACCAAGCAAACACACCTAAACCAAAAAAAAGGCATAGTCTAAAGTACTTATCGTATCATCAATACATCCACGTGTCTTGAATGCATTTAAGCATCCTCTTAGCAGCTCCAATATAAAAGTGACTTGGAGAATTCATGAACATAAAAAGCAAACTTGCTGCAAATATTACATTAGAACTTGTAGTTATCAAATACAATAAGTTCTCAGTCAAACTTTTATAAAAAAAAATAACATCCATCTTCTTTCCTTTATCATCTTTCATTAACTTTCCATTACATCAACAGGTTCGCAACCAAACATTCTAATTTTTTTAAGGATTTTATCAACATTTTTTTTTTTTGACAAATGAAAACAACTCCATCATCTTAATAAATCTCAATACCCAAAAAATGATGTAGCAGCCTCTTATAATTCATCTCATATCTTGTCATCAGTTATTTCATGAACTCTTTAATCTATCCTCCATTACTACTCACTAAATCATCAATATATAATACAACAATAAGAACATCACTCTCACCTTGTTTCTTCACATATAAAGTGGCTCATTTTTGCTTCTCTCGTACCCATGTTGAATGAAATAGCTATTAATTTGGTTGTATCAAATTCTTGAAGCTTGTTTCAAGCCATATAATTTCTTGTTCAACAAATACACCTTATCTTCTTTTCCATTAACTACAAAACTTTGTGGGTGTTGCACATAGAATTCTCCCTTCAAACTCCCCATTTAAGAAGGTTGACTTTACATTAAACTGGTATAACAACCAACCTTTATGAGCTATATGTGCAATGAGTGCTCTAGTGGTATCCAAACGAGCTACCAAAGCAAAAATTTTATAAAAATCAATTCCAGACAGTTGAAAATAATCTTTAGCCATCAATATTTCCTTACTCTTTTAGAACCATTTTGATGTTGCTATAAGTCCACTTTACACTGATCACTTTTTTGTCTTTTGGCTTATCAACTAACATCTAAGTTGTTTTTCTCAATCATCTCTATTTCTTCTTTCATAGCTCTTCTCTATTTTTTCTTCTTGCTTGCTTCTTCAAAATTCTCTGGTTCAACAACGCAAAAGTTGCACCTTACATATATCTCACTTAAACTTCTTATTTTCTTTGAAGTGGAGTTATAAGATAATGATATACTTATTCTAGGATTTGGATACTCTTATTCTTTTTCACTTTTTTCTTCTTGAATTGATTTCTACTTTAAATCAAAAGTTGAATCACTATCATCTTTAATTTTTCTTTATTTCCAATTCTATTTTTCTTTTTCTCCAAACAACACATCTTTGCTAACAAGAACTTTTCTAGTTTTCAAATTATACAGCTTATAGCCTTTTGACATAAAGATATAGCCAAGAAAAATAAATTTATCACAAGTTTCTTTCAACTTATATCTTTTTTCCTTTGGAATCTAAGCATAACACACAACCAATCACTCTTAGATGATTCACCGAAGGCTTCCTTATACTCTAAACTTCAAATGGTGTTTGATTTTTTAAACCTTTTGATGGACACATGTTGATTAAATAAATTGTTCTATTTATCATTTCAACCCAAAAACTTTCTGGAAGACCCTTCTCAAACAATATAAATTTGGTCGTTTCTATCACTGTTTGATTTTCCCCTTGAATACTCTATTTTGTTGTGGAGTATAACTCATTGTCACCTTTTCACACCTTCTTCTTCACAAAACTTCTTAAATTCACCTAACATTCACTCATTTACATAATCATTTCTTAAATCTTTTATCTTACAACCACTTTATTTTTCAACAAGTGCTTTAAACTTCTTCAATATGCTAAAAACTCCAAATTTATTTCTCATAAAATACACCCAAGTTATTTTATTATAATCATCAATAAAGGTAATAAAGTACTTATTCACTGAATTTGAAGGAATTTTCATAAGACCACACACATTTGTATGCAAAAGTTCAAGCTCTTTTATGGCTCTCCATGCTACTCTCTTAGGAAAAGGTTATCGATGATGCTTTTCAAATGCACAACCTTCACAAACACCACCATTCTCTATAATAAATGAAAGTTCATACACCATAAATTTCTACTAAAGTAACTTGAGGCTGCTGAAATTCAAATGACCAATCCTTTTATGTTAAAGCCATGAGTCATCTTCTCATTTCATGTTCATTTCTATCGCAGGTGCGACATCGGAACAACGTGCTAAAGTGCCTCTTGATGAGGTATTGTTGTTGGGAAGGAAATAGTTTTGGATTTAATCATGAAATTATGATTAAAATTCAGGAATCGCCACCTAGTATTATGGTTACTAGGAACCTATGGTCTGCGAGAGTCTGGGTAAGGGACTGGTTATGCAAGGGGAAGATGCATCGCCACCAGTACACCCTACCTACGGTAAATTGCATTGTTGTTTGATTGTTTTTCTAGGTCGGGTTTCTATTTGTTGCTCTTTTTCTGAGGTCTAAGATAGATCTCCCTTCGTTAGAGAGTCTCGACTTTATCGGGTTTAATCCAAACCATTCTAAAGTTCAAATTTTAGCATCACATTTACTTTATACTATGTATTTTTAGTATCTGAGGGTGTACTTTATTTTGTAGTTTTACACCCCACAAATATTAAAGTTTACATCTAAACCTTAATATATATAAAATAATTGGTAAAGGGTTCTTGATATTTTAGCCAAATCCTAATGGATAATCATAAACTGGTTATGATATTTATTTTTTTGCATTTTTTTAAATATGAGAAAGATGCAATTTTTGTTTTTTTTTAATGAAAACATGCTTCGAAAACCTTTAGGATTTAGGCGTATACGTGAAAACAAAACTTTTTTTTTGTTTTTTTAAAGAAGAAATTAATTTAAAATGTTTGAGAATTTTTTAAAATATATAAATATTTCAAAGAAAACCGGGTATTTTAATATCAAATTTGTATCTTACAGTGTAAATATACAACCCAATATTATGCAAAATTGATAAAATAAAATAAAAACATGTGAGAAAATCATAATTTTTTGAAAGGACTTTTGAATTTTTTTTGGAATTTTTTCATTTTTTTATAATATATATTATTATAATTATTATTATTAAATTTATTGGGTTGGGCCCGACCGACCAACTAGGTTGGGCCCATCCTTGTTGGGTCGAATTGACCAGAAAGCATGGACTGAAGTCGGCTCGGCAAATCTCTTTTTTGGGTTCTGGGCTAGGTCGAGACAGGTCCATCCCAACATAACTCAGTCACTGGCCCAACCTAGTGACTAAGATGCATGAACAATGCGTGAATTATAATTCTCGTTCCATTGTTTAAAGACAGTGAAACCTAAAGAAGAAGAAGAAGAAGAAGAAGAAGAGAGGGGGAAGTTGACCTGGTGTGGAAGGAGCTGCTGGTCTAGGAGCTAGTCGACGAGAGGTTGATGGCAGTCGTTCGTGGAGGAGCTGGCATGGTAGTTCGTTGTTGCTGGTGCTGGAGAAAGAAGAAAAAACTGACAAAGAAGAGAGAAAAGTTAGCGTGGTGATTCCTGATGTGGAGATAGCTGGTTGGCGGTCATGCTACTAGTTTGTGAGGAAGATGGTGGCAGTTAGTGGCTAGAACGACGGAGAGAAGGAGAAAAAATCCCAGAATAACTAGTAAGGAAAGCTAGTTTTTTGCCAATTTTAGACCTGAATTTCTTGATGCTAAGGCCATGAAATGCACCCCTATTTATAGGGGTGGAAGATGGATGTTTTGTCTTTAATTGTGTCAAATATTGGTCCTTGGTTCTGCTGGAAAGGATCCCAACCATTGGCTCAAAGTAGGCACCATGAAATGTCAAATCTGTCAGTTGAAGGCTGTCTAAGTTAGCCTCTTTAGGCCGGCACCATGACCTCTGTGGTGTCAATCAGCCAAAAAGGACCACACTGGCGTGTAGTCAAATGTCAGGTGATCATTTTGATTCAGGTGTTGTCAAATTTGCTGGAGGTTAAAGGCATTAAATACTCCTGCAAAGTAGCCTCTCTGAGTTGTCATTTCAGATAAAATTAAAAGAGAAGATGAACAGTAACAATGATGTTTTGGTAAAGTTTATTTTGGTCCTTCGATTGCTAATTTATCTCATATACACCTTTGATTGGCTTCAAACTTTAAATTTCATGCAATTTGGTCCCTAGAAAACTTCAATTTTAGCCCTAGATTTCGGCGTCTTTTTCATTTTTATCCTTGATCTCAGATTTCTTCCATTTACCCCCTTATTGATCATTAAACTTTTAATTTTCTTCAATTTCACCGTCGATTTTAATCAATTGAACCCTTGTAGTTTGACACCTTTTGCAGATTGGTTCTTGGTTGTGATATTTTTCAATTGAACCTCTAATTGACCACAAAACTCTAATTTTCTTGCGATTTTGCCCCTGATTTCAATCAATTGATTTGGTAAAAATAAAATTTGGTCTCTTAAAATTCAAATCTTCTCAATTAAGCTCAAATTGAGATCCCAAACTTAATTTTTCACCAATTAAGCCCTTAATAAAATTAATTTGACCAATTTAAAGTATAATTAAGTCATTACATCTAATTAAATCATTCAATTGGACCCAAATTAGATCTTAAATATAATTAATCTTTAATTTGGCCCATGATTAAATCAAATTGGCCTATTAAAAATTTAATTATATTCTTGGACTTAATTTTTATGCAGATTCGTCCAATAATCATTTAATTTGATATTGAATCTGTATTGTTTTTTTAGTCTTGGGTATAATAGGGTACAATTAGGCTTCGAATTTCATCCAAAATTACAGTTTGATTTTTTTTATATGTTTGAAATCCTTCTTGGTTTGTTTTCTCCACGTTGTCAGCTTTTATTTTATTATTTTTATTTTGAAAGAAAAAATGAATTTGTGGAATAACTTAAAAATTGGTTATGACAATTGCCACACCATTTTAAGAATTCTCTCTTTAGAAAAATATATACGATTGAGTTTTAATTTGGACTAAAAAAAGCTCAATTATGCAAAAATATTTCATGACCAAATTGAGAGTTCAGAAAATAATTGGTGAAAAAGTCAACAATGCAAGAAAGCCACACGGTTTAGTTATTATTGATAATTTGAAGTTACTAGTTTAAGTTCAATTAGGATAGAGATGGGAATTTTCAATATGAATCCAAGGCATAATAAGTGGCCACAGCAATAGGTCCCACAAGAAATCGGACAACCTCAGTGATCATGTTCGCGTTCTTCTGTGATAAAATCTGCTTTTAAGTTTCAGTTTTAAAATTTGAAGGACACTTTGAATTTTCTGCTATATGATTGGCAAATTCCAAATATTTTGCATTGCCATTCATTAAAAAAAATGACCTAAATTGATGCTTTTCTAAGATAAATTGGGAGAGCCAGACATAATGTTAATAGACAACATTCAGGCCTCAAATAATTAACTTGAGATTGTTGGGGCAAAAAAATATTCTGGTTGCAGATACAGCCATGACCTAGCAAAACTGTGATGATGAAGGATCGTACACATAAGGTCCCGATGGATTCAGAAGTTGCCAAGGGCACCCTTTATATAGGGTCTAAAATCACTTGAATATACAATATGATAAGTCTCTGTCCTCAACAGTTATATTGATCTGTATTTTCTTTTATAAATGATTTGGTAATTGTCAGACAGAATGCTGACACTGAGAGATGCCGGCACCATTATCGACCTCTTGGGGCACTTTGGCCTCCTGTTAACTTGGAGAGTAAACAAATGGGACAAAGCCACCTAGCCCTTCCCGGCCCTTTCAATGGGATCAAGATTGGCTTGTTACAGCTCACAAGACAGGACTATGTGCACTAATCTTCATTTAGTGTTTTCTTTTGTTTTTGGGTTACTGTTTCATTGGAATTTGATGTGAGTTTCCAGAGGAACTATTGAACATTAAATTATTAAAGTATGGCTTGCATGCAGTGAAAGAAGATGAGCTGCAAAAATATTGCTTGATCAACGATAACAGACCATGAATAAATCTTCAAAATTTCAGCATGGAAACAAAAAATTATCAAATTATTCCAGGTACATGTAGATGAAAAATTAAAAGATGCGCTATAATTTCATAGATATTACATGGGATTAAAAATAATTAGACCCTGTTATGTTGAGACAGAAATAAAACAGATGAAACCAGCTCCGGGTAATTAATTAGTACCCAGGTTGTAAGGTTTTGTGTCCCAAATTTCCTTTGGTGGGCATCGTCTTACATATTATTGGAGAGCATGTCGATGTCGAGGATGTCCCACCATAGATTAGCTTACTTAGCAACAAGATTGAGTTGCACTTTTCATGACCCCGTGACCAACTGTTTTAATTCAAAATTGTTGCGGATTGCTCAAGGACACAAGAAAAACTCAACATTTGGTTTTCACGAAGTACAATAATGCATTTTGGAAGGTTTTCTCTCTGAAGAAGACGTCAAGAAAGTGCTTATCAATACCAAGAAGAACTAATCTTAATATATGAAAACTATATGGAAGGGTTCCATGGCATTAACTTTCTCGGAAATAGAACAGGTCTGATAAGATAAATGTATGGAAACTGCATGAAAGTCTTCCATGTCATTCTTGGAAATAGAAACTCTCGTCGATTGCATGCCAAAGCTATACAAGGCATAAAGATATCTAACATTCAGGTTTTTAATTACCTGCTGTTCATAGTATTCTGTCCCTTAATTTTCAGGATTCTGTCATCAAGAATATTGTTTAAGCTACTTGCAATCTCATGTGAAATATTTTCCCTTGATACAGTTTAATTATCACAGTAACATGCAATAGAATTTTACATGTATCTAAACAATACTGTCACTGATCGATGAGTTTTGAACAATCCTGTGCCTACCTATATCGTGGGCCAAAAGAAGAGCAACTTATTGTTAAGAAAAAAAAAAAAGAGCAACTAGATTATGTACAATCTTTCATTTGGCCAAACTTGCGATGCCAAATAATTTTCTTTTAGAAGGAAGATAATTTTCTGTATAAATCCTTTGATTAAATCGGGGAAAAGGGGTTCATATAATTGACTATTGACCCTCTTTTTGTCAAATCAATGAGAAAATCAGACGACCTACCGTATAAAATGTTGATAACGTTTTTCGCATGGAATTGTCTGAGAAATGTCTCTCGTTATTGATGCAAGTGTGCTAGAGAAGCACATTATTTGTTCCTCCTCTAATCACATTTCAACCGAGATAGCTACAAGGAATTTGTAAATAAAGATACCAAATCATCCCAGATATATGTTAAGCTAATAGAGAGAAGCCTCAAAATGTTTTTATACGCTCATGTTCTATTCATCAGTTTAATTTACAAAAAACCTAAATTCATTGCCACGGAATTATTGCTATTTTGACTGAGATTTTACTGGAATATCTTTTTTGTTCCTTCATTTATATATTCAAGAAACACTGGGGAAAAAAGGGATTTCTATATCTTTAGAACCCTACCAATCCCACTGAAAAATATAAGTACGCATTTCTGCTTTCATGGGGTCGTAAAATATGATTTTATTATAATCGATCATTGTCATAAATACGTTGCACTGTATTACCATCTGGCTTCGTTTTTGTTTCAGAAGTCAAACACACATAACACTTTTAACATATTCCGTATTGGGTTCACAGTATGTATACATACATATATATTGTTGCATGTGACCCTCGAAGGCTTGTGTTTGAAGTTCTACCTACAGAATACACTGTAGAGGACACAGATGTTCGGGCCAATCATGTAATTGACCCAACAAAATAAACTGTAGATGATATCTAAGCATCAATTGTTGTCATTAATGATCCTAGCTAGCCTTATCATTGCTCAAGTCATGTGCGCTGTTAACAATTGCTTGAAAGCTCCAAGATGTAGATTGGGCATCAATGGTGGTTCTAGAGTGTTGATTGCTATTAAAGCAGCCCTAATCACTGGGATCCACAGCCCTCCGCGTGAACCCTTTCGCGTCAGTGTGTCCCAAATCCTATCCAAGATGTTCTTCTTATCAAGGACAGGCAAAAAAATTAAAAACTTCTTCAGGTTTTGATTCATCCATCTAAGTTGGACATGTATAAAGGAGCTGTCTCTATATTAAAATATAGCCCAAATCACTAGCAACATCTTCATTTTCTTCACCAATTACTTAGGTTTAGAGCTTCCACGATCATATTGTGCATTCAGGTTCAAATTAGTTTACAAACAACCGATGTCACTAGATTGTTTTTGGCTATTAAAGCAATCCAAATCTATGTGGAGCAATATTCTATCCAAAATCTTGCTCATGGTTCGCTCTTAAATTCATTTCATTGTTACTACAGCCTCAAGTCACATGGTTATCTGGTGCCAATTTTGACAAATATTGTTCAATGTGTGAGCTTCCCTGGTCAGTACTGAAGTATAATATTTCTCTGATGAGAAAGAAAGACCTCTGACCCCACTAATCCATTCCTCGTGCATCTATATCAATGACACCATTGATTAAAAATCAAGTAAAAATTAACTTGGAAGTCATGTTTTTTAGCAATAATGTTTGTGGAGATGTGGATATATATACCATCAAAGATTTTTGTATAGCCTAAGATAGTTGAACATATTCTCTCTTCAACTACACACACACACACCCACCATTACAAGATTTAACAGTTTTACCGACAGAATTTTTCTGTCGGCGTAAGACACATATTCCGTCGGTAATTAATTTACCGACAAAATCACCGACGGAAATGCTCCGTCGATGAATCTTTCATTGGTAATTTTTTATCCATCGGTAAATCCGTTGGAAATAAAAAAAAATAAAATTACCCGCTTCATGTCGTCAGTATATCCCTCGGTAATAATATTTTTTTATTACCGACAGATTTACCAATGGAATTACCGACGAAAATTCCATCGGTAATTCCGTCGGTAATTATTTAAAAAAATATAAAAAAAATTTATTTTATAAAATTATAAGATAATTAAATTAACATAAATCAACACTGTATAATATATACTCAAAATGCTTGAAAAAAAAACAAGAAAATTAACTCAAACAAATTTGCAACAAATAAATAAAATAAAAAAATAAATTCAACTAAAAAAATTCATATAAAAAAAATGAAGTTGCAATTGCTAAAAATTTAAAAATCCTATAAATAAATCAACTAAAAATTAATATCATATGAAAAAACAAATCTCACAACAACATTTATACAATTATTAAGAACAAAAACAATTAAAAATAAAATAAAAAACAAATATAGTGAAAAAAATCATGAAAAAAAAAA
>Ga0325414_1002615_pt1 | contig 18342 bp, 16 predicted proteins | sample PopdelMetagenome_8_FD_206183 | JGI IMG/M metagenome (GOLD analysis project Ga0325414, IMG submission 206183) | Populus deltoides microbial communities from Bellville, Georgia, United States - Leaf-PdKOR-R3 | ecosystem: Host-associated > Plants > Phyllosphere > Phylloplane/Leaf | place: USA... | reverse complement strand
AAAGTATCATTCTAGTCTATCCCCCATCTTATTTACCTTAAAATCACTATAATCCAGCCTAAACACCAAAAGAAAGACAACACAACCAGACCCATCTTTCATCCATTTTTGTCAGATTCATTGTTGCCGATTTTTCGAATCATTCACGGCACATTACATTTAAAGAAACTCGATTTACCTTGCATTTAGTTCCTATCAATTTTCTTGCATGTCTCATATACTTGCGTATTGTGTACATATACCACAGGTTGAGCATGTTAAAGCTGAAAGGAATTTGCTTGCAGAAGTTGCAAGTCATTGCAGTGTGAAACTCTACTATTCTTTCCAAGATGCTGAATACTTGTACCTGATCATGGAATATCTACCTGGAGGTGACATCATGCCTTTGTTACATAAACACAACTACATTCACAGGTCAGTATTCACCTGAAATAACATTTACAGAAACATAAGAGGCACTGATCTGTCTTTAACTCCTTTATTTCTAGGATAATCTTGTGCCTCAAATTTCTCAATGTTAGCCATATGTATGTATACCTTTTTCCAGAGAAATCAAACCTGAAATTTATTTTTAGAAAAAAATGGCCATATGAAGCTCTCTGATTTGTTCTTTGCAAGCCTCTTGACTGCTCAAATTTATCGGCTATAAATGAAAATGAAGTGCTCGATGATGATAATTTGAAGGAATCAATGGATGCGGATGGATGCTTTCCAGGCGCTGGTGGATGGCGCTGGAAAAGTCCCCTTGAACAGCTACAACATTAGCTGAGAAACAGGAGAAAATTGGTATTCAATGAATCATCATTTTCATATAATACAACTACGTCATTTGTTATGCTTCAATTGGATTCCGGGCTATATTTGTTAAACACTTTTGTGCAAGGAATTGTAGCGGCATTTCATAATTTAGTAACAAGTTCTGTCCCATCTCTCTCTTGCTCTCTCGGATTTAGGATTTTGTGCTCTACAAATGTGTGTGCTTATCGTTTTCTTCCTTTAAAAATGATTATTTGTTGCGTACATTGTTAAGAACAAAAATATAGGTTCAGAATCGTAAATGCACCTTCCATAATTAAAAATGGCGTCATCGAAACCAGCCATTTTACTGGGGTGATTATTAGTTTATCATTTGGGTGTGGCAAAATAATAATGTTATTTATCTTTTCATCATCGATTATTGTTAAAGGAATTAATTGTCCATTTAAAAATAGATTTGACAATTACATATTGGTAAATATCTTTTTTTTTTTGTTAGGATACTAATTGTAAACTATGGTTTGACAATTGACATCCTCAAAGCCCACTCGCGGATTCTTACGGGGAAAGATTCATCTATGATTCAATTATGGAAAAAAACGCGAAGGTGAATGTGTTGATTCATAACTTAGAATGGAAAATTCCTACCACCCAAGCTATTGGCTGGCACCCCATTGTAGAAGCTATTCCTTCCAATTCTAATCCTAAGATGGGGCAAAAGGATGAGATTGTTTGGTTGGATTCACCAAATCACAAATTCTCGATCAAAGTAGCTTGGGAGCAACTAAGAATTCATCGTTAGATGGTTGAATGGCATGACATTGTATGGTTCAAGAATGTTGTTCCAAGACATTCATTTCTTCTATGGATGGCTGTCCAACAGAAACTCACAACTCAAGATAGACTTCATCGGTTTGATATACATGGTCCCAATAGATGCTCACTCTGACTCCGCAACAATGAAGATCACAACCACTTGTTCTTTGAATGCTCCTATACTAAAGCGATCTGGTGGGATGTTTGTGACAGATGCGACATTCCAAGAATGACAAAAGGTTGGGATGAATGGATTCGATGGACCACTGTCACTTGGCATGGCAAGAGTTTCGTCAATGTTTCTCGTAAACTGAGTTTCGCAGCTACAGTGTATCATGTCTGGCAAGAACGGAATGCAAGGATCTTTGTAGGAATGTCTAGAACTTCGAATTTGGTCTTTAATCAAATCGAATGTATCATTCGCAATAAGCTTGATTTGATAAGGAACGTCCTATCAACAGATGACAACAAAAGGATCCAAAGAGCTTGGAGGGTTAATAACATAGATTCTTAATTTGATAGTTAGCTGGTTGTATTGGTTTCCCGAACGAATCTAGTGAGGTCTCAGTTTTCTGTTCGGTGGCTAGCCTATAGCCATCTGTTGTTTTATGTTTCTATTCTCATTGTAAATCTGGGATATGCCCCTTATAATCTTTGGATCTTCTTCTTTTAATACATACGTCAACTTACCCAAAAAAAGATGCTAATTGTAAACTAGTTATTAAGAAATTATATATATTGTAGGTTAAGTATAGGAGCTAATCTTGTAATCGCATTCAAGATAAATAGCGATTCTCTAGAGAAGGAACTTTTACTGCTCAAATTCTTCTAAGTTTGTTATGATATCAAAGCCTTTCTCAACCTAACCCTAGTTTCATCTTTGTTTATCTTTCATATCTCTTGTCCTTAAGTCTATCTTAGTCCTAGTGCAGTCCCTTATTCTTATTTATTTTAGATCAAACAATATCAGTATCATGTCTTCAGGAAAATCTAAAACTTTCCCATTCTGTTTTAATAGTAAGAATTACTTAGCATGGGCATTCCACTTCCTGATACTTGTTAAGGGGAAGGATATATGGGGCCATGTTGATGGAAGTAATCATGCTCTTGACAAAATTGCAGTCTGAAGCTCTCCCCTCTTCTGTTCATCTCATCAACAAATTACCTTCCAACTCATTGAACCATGTCTCTCCTTATACTCAGTTATTTGGTCATGCTCCCCCCCCATTATTCTAATCTTTGTACCTTTGGTTATGTGTGTTATATTCATCTTCCTTTACACGAACTTGCCAAAATCTCGGCTCAATAAGTCAAATATGCATTTCTTGGACATTATATACACCATAAAGTTTTCTTTGCTGTGATCTAAACCTTCATCGCATACGGGTTTCTAGAAACATGATCTTTCTTGAAAACCAATACTTTTCCACAACTCACCATGATCTTTTTCCTCCTATTTTTGTTCTTCCCTTGTTTACTAATTATAATGTAGATCTTGTACATTCTAAGCCTCTACTAGTGTATCGGTGATATTTCACCAATGCAAATCAAACTTTTGCATCTTTTACGCACCCCTTTAAGTTCATCCTTAAACTATTAAACTCATTACAACACTTGCCCCTCCTCTCTGACACAGTACTCAAGTTATTAGACCCTTAAATAGGTATGGTTTTCCTTCTTCTTCAGCCTTGACCACCATCTTGTCTTTTACACGCCTATTTCATCTTCTTATATGTAGGTAATGGAGCATGAGTGTTGACAAAAAGCTTTTGAAACATAACTTCTGCCACTTATAAAAAACCAGACCTAAGATATTGTTCCATGTCCTCTAATCAAAACCCTTTTTTTTGGGTAAGTTGACAGATACATTAAAAGAAGAATATACAAAGATTATAAGAGGCATACCCCAGATTTACAATGTGCATGAAAACATAAAACAACAAATGGCTACAGGAAGCCACAAAGCAGACACCTCGACTTAACTAGACTTGTTAGGGATACCAATACAACCAGCTAAATATCAATTTAAGAGTCTATGTTATTGACCCTCCAAGCGCTTTGGCTCCTTATGTTTTCATCTGTTGGGAGAGTATTCCTCATCAAATCAAGCTTTTCACGAATGATACATTCTATTTGATCGAAGACCAAATTTGGAGTTCTCGACATTCCTGCAAATATCCTTGAATTCCGTTCTTGCCAGATATAATACACTGTAGCTGCGAAACCCAATTTACGAGAAAAATTGACGAAACTTTTACCATGCCACGTAATAGTTGCCCATCGAATCCATTCCTCCCACCCTTTCGTCATTCTTGGAATGTCGCATCTGCCATAAACATGCCACCATATTGCTTTAGTATAGGATCATTCAAAGAACAGGTGGTTATGATCTTCATTATTGCGGAGACAGAGTGAGCATCGATTGGGACCATGTATACCAAACTGATGAAGTCTATCCTTAGTTGTGAGCTTCTGTTGGACAGCCACCCATAAAAGAAAGGAATGTCTTGGAACAACATTCTTGAACCACACAATGTCATGCCATTCAACAACCTGATTATGAAATCTTAGTTGCTCCCAAGCTACTTTGACCGAGAATCTGTGATTTGGTGAATCCAACCACACAATCTCATCCTTCTGCCCCATCTTAGGATTGGAAGGAATAGCTTCTATAATGGGGTGCCAGCCAATAGATTGAGTGGTAGGGATTCTCCATTCTGAGTTACTAATCAGCACGTTCACCCTCGCGTTTTTTCCCATATCTGAATCGTAGATGAATCTTTCACCGTAAGAATTCGCGAGCGGGTTGTGAGGATGCCAAGTGTCAAACCATAGAGAGGTTGTCATGCCATCTCCTATGATGTACTGCATCTTTGGCCATGCTAATCATCTGAGCTTTAGGATCTTTCCCCAAGCCCAAGAGCAATTCTCTGGCGCCTTGATTGTCCAAAAATTCCTACCTCGCAACAGATTGGATCTAATCCAAGTAGACCAGATTGAGCCATCTGAATCATTACACAGGTTCCATATGTGTTTCAACAAAGCAATCTTGTTCGATTTTGTTATCCTTTTTATTCTTAGCCCCCCCTCCTTTTTTAGAAGACATACCTGTTCCCAAGCCACTTTAGCCTCGGTAGTTCTCATATCTAAACCTGACCAAAGAAAGGATCTCATAATTTGCTCAACACTTTTTATTACTTCCAGGTAAGAGGAAGAGAGATGCCCAATAGACTTGGATGGAAAATAAAACTGAATTAATCAGTTGTACTCGTCCTGCATATGAGAGAGTTCTACAAGTCCAGTGTCGAACTTTAGTGGTGAGTCGATCCACGAGGCCCTTGCAATAGAAAGCCTTTAGTCTAGATGAGATAAGGGGCACTCCCAAACATTTCATAGGAAGCTCCCCCTCTCTAAACCCAAGAATATGAATAATCTGTTCTTTCTCAGCATCTAACAGACCGCTCAAGAAGATGCTACTTTTGTTTGGATTTCGATACAAACCTGATAGATCTTGAAACTCAGTGAGTACATTTTTTATCATACGAATTGAGTTTACATCCCTTTTGCTAAAAATCATCAAGTCGTCTGTAAAACAAAGATGAGAAATTTTGTCCTTCTTGCATCTCCAGTGGAACTTAAAGTTTTGATCTGCACTCATCTTGCGGAACAGCCCCGAAAGGATTTCCATACATAGAACAAAAAAATATGGAGATAGTGGATCACCTCGTCTCAGCCCTCCCCCCCCTGAAAGTAACTTGCTAGCTCACAATTGATGTTGATAGAGAATTGACAAGATGTAACACAGACCATGATCCAATCAGTTACTGTTCGAGGAAATCCTATTTTTATTAACGTGGCATCAACGAAATCCTACCGGACAGAGTCATAAGCCTTCATCAAATCTACCTTCATAGCACAATGAGTAGGTCCCGTAGATTTATGATAGCCTTTCATTAGTTCCTGAGACAACAGAATGTTGTCGCTGATTCTTCGTCCAAAGATAAAAGCTGTCTGATACAGACCTACTAAGGATGGCAAAACAGCTTTGATTCTACATGCTAGAATCTTAGCGATGCATTTATAAACTGTATTGCAGAAGATATAGGATGGAAATCTGTCAACCTCCTAGGATTAGCAACTTTAGGAACAAGGGAAATGGATGTAGCATTCATTTCCTTAAGCATTCTACGAGTCTAAAAGAAAGAGCTAACAGCGTTGATTACATCTTCCCCAACTATGTGCCACATTCTTTTGAAGAAACCTGCGTTGAAACCATCCGGACTAGGGGCTTTGTTGTTTTTCAAACTAAACATAGCATGCTTGATCTCCTCCCTTGTTACATCTTGAGCTAGTACATGCCGCTGCGTTAAAGACAATTGCAAGTTAATTGCTGATTCTACCACTTCCTCATTCAAACCCCCGGGCATCTGTTTCACTCCTAACACACTTTGGAAGTACGCAATTACTTCTGATTTGACTGCCTTGTGTCCTTCTACAACCTCCTCATCCTCCCTTGTAACTGAGAGAAGCCTATTTCTATTATGTCTTTCATTTACTGATTTGTGAAAGAAGATAGTATTCTGATCCCCCAGTATAAGCCATTGTATCCTAGCCTTCTGTTTGAAGAAACTCTCTTCAGCCCTGACGATAGAAGCATAGTTACGAACAACATCCCTTTCTCGCATGCACAAAGTTGTGTTCCCATGTGCTGTATGCATAGCCTGTTGAGCCTTATCCATTTCATCTTTTGCATCTTTGACTCTATCAGAAATGTTGGAGAAGTGAGTCTTATTGAAAAGCTTCAATTCCTGCTTTAGCTTTCTAAGTTTGCAACACAGCTGATACATTGGACAGCCCCTTGAATTTTGATCCCATACTTTCTTCACCACAGGCATGAACTCTTCATGATCCATCCACATATCAAAGAATCTGAATGGTTTCTTTATGTTCTGATCATTTCTAGCAACTTTTACCACCATGGGAGAATGGTTTGACATACCAGATGGCAAAAAACTCGCTCCCGACAATGGGAAGGTCAGATTCCACTTCTTATTCACAAGCACTCTATCTAGTTTCCGCATAATCAAATTCTCAGGACATTCGTTCGTCCAAGTATAATGCATACTAGAATACCGAAGATCATCCACTTTCGCTTCTCGTATACATGTTTCCAATCTGTCCATATGACCAGCCCACGTAGTCCCTCCTAACCTCTTTGACTGGTTGTGAATAGCATTAAAATCGCCCATAACAATCCATGGGGTTGACTCCCATCCATCACTACGACTCACTATATCAGACCATAAAGCCTCACGTAAGGATGCATTATTGTCTCCATAAACAATTGAAGCGTTGAAACAAATATTGGTAGCTAATATCATGATAGACACATGAATAGCCTGGTCTGACATTCCTAGGACATCCACCTTCACCACTTCAGCATTCCAACAAACCCAAATACGACCACGACAAGAGAAATCATAATTATACAAGAAGGACCCAATTACGCAAAAGAAGTTACGAAACATTATCTTTATTCATGTCTCTAACCCGAGTTTCAACCAAACCAAAAAAAGCCATCCTCTCTTGATGGATGAGCCGACGCAATTCTGAATGCTTTATGGGATCATTCAAACCTCTAACATTCCAACATCTAATAATCATAGCAAAATAGAGAGGAGTACCAAACAACACCACAATGATTACCTTGACTTGCCCCCCCCGCGAGGAGCCAAATTTCTTATTCTTCTTTGAAGAGCCTGGAGAACCCATTTTCTTTTTCTCTAGAGAGTCTCTAGCTTACTAGCTAACTGATTAAAAGTTTCCCCGTCAGAGGAAGTCAGAGTTTGCGGACTTGTTGGGATCAGTGACAACGACTCCTTATCAGCATGTTCCTTATCTGTATCACCTCCCATAGCTCCAATATCAACATTCACCTCATGACTAACAGGGTTTATGGTTGCACAAGCAGTTGGATTACAAACGGCTAAACTTTGATCTAAAGAAGTACATGCAGCCCCTTCCTCCAGCACCATGTCTTCTCGTAAACTCTTCAAAACAAGAGGAGAGGTAGGATTTCCATCTTCATAACAATCAGCATTGGGCACATCTGATGTCGCATTATCATTCGTATTACAATCAGAAATATGTAGAGCAGACGTTGAACAACCATGTCAATGTTTAGAACAGGTTGGAATGAACAACATAGTAAAAAATGAGGACTATCCAATGGTGAACAGAGTAGATCTAGCTCTGACAGTACCTCTTTCTCTCTCTTCTCTCTATAATTGAAAAGTTCATCATCCTTGTTAGGCTTTTTTTAATCTCTTTGATCAAAACCCATGGGTACTAAGTTGGTGTTTTCTATCAAGATCTATCAATCGATACAAAGCTCACATAGTGGTTCTTAGTAACAAGCAAAAGTATGGCCTAGACTATGATGAAACTTTTGCACCGGTCACCAAGATGTCCACCGTGCAAACTATACTAGCTCTTGCTACATCTCAATCATGGTATTTACAATATATGGATGTTAAGAATACATTCCTACATAGTGATCTCATGGAAGAAGTTTACATGAAACTTCTATCTAATATGCCTACTTTCTTACCTAATGATGTTTGTAAGCTAAAATGATTTTTGTATGGTTTAAAATAAGCATCACGTGTCTGGTTTTAAAAGTTTCGATCCACTCTTAGTTTTTCCTTCACTCACAGTCAATATGACTATTCCCTCTTTCTAGACATTTAAGAGCATAGTGGTTCTCCTTGTTTGTATAGACGACATCATTATCATTGGTTATGATATGGAAGGCAACTTTGCAATTCATGACTATTGTATTTTTACTTTCCATATGAAAGATCATTGCCAGCTTGCCTATTGCACAACGTATAACATGGATAGAAGCTAGGGTTGTCAAGCCCTAAGGTTAAAAACCTAAACTGTAGAGAAATTTAGAGAAAATTCTTTAGTATTTTATTAAAAGTTTGAATAATAGTCTTTCTCTCAAAATAATTTAGACATCCTTATTTATATTAGTCTTAAAATCCTTTATAAGAAAGGATTCCTAATCAAAATTAAAATCCTTTGTAGAAAATAATTCCTAATTAATAGAATCCATCTAAAATTAGGATTCTGAAATAGTAAAATAATAATTAAATTAAATTCCCTAAGCTAAGTAGGAAAAAGAATCCTAATACAAACAAGGTAAATAAAGACAATCTCATACAATGACTTTCGAGCCCTGTTTAAAAGTCTTTGTGATCTTCGATCATCATGACATTTAAACTCAATAGTAAACAGGGCTTCAAAGTCTTTTATTAGAGTTTCAACACTATCTAATAGTTGAATTGTAAGTTATGCTAACTTTATCAAACTTCATCTTAAACTCTCCATTTCTGAAAAAATTTTCCCTCAATTTATCTATCAAGAATTGAACTCTCCAACTCCATATAAAGAAATATTCTCAATATAGCATTGTAACTAACATATTCACAAAGTAACATGTCCTTAACCAGTGAACATCAAATTTTAATTTATGATGTGTGCATGCTAAAGAAAAATTCACATTTAATGTTATCCTTCTAATGCGAATCTCTTGATTATGTGGTGAAGCAACCCCCAACAAAGTAAATAACAACTTGAAAAGTCAAAAATCAGGTTTCATAGAACTTTGACCCAGAGGTAACCCTGTACCGAAAAACCAAAGGTATTGGAAAAAGACTTGAACTGAGATATAATCTTGTATCTAAGAACCTGAATTATGCAAATGACATCACGAAGCCAGTTAAGTTTCGGCACACAAGAAGTTTTATTAATCTTAATTGTCTGCCGCATTTTGTGTGTGTGTGTGTTGATGAGATAATCTCCCTTACATGGTTCTCTAAAGAACTGAAAACGACTTATTAAAGAACAATTGTCTTCATGGTGTCATCCTTATACTTCTCATTCGCGAATCAATATTCGTTGGGTGGGGGTCTCCGTTTCCAATAGTGCTGGTGCCTACAAGTTATCTTTGTGTCACACTCCTATCAAACCTGATTTACTTGGCTTTCTGGGAATTGGTGTCTTTGCGTATGGGTTGCATGACCATGTGATCACGAGGTTCGCATCATAAGTTTAATTTGTCAAGGTGAAAATGTTTCGCTATTAGTGTTAGAATATGTATAATATAAACTCAATATAGACTTCAATGTTTATATCCAAGAAAGGTTGTCATTAATATGTCTTATCTTTTTATCTTACTAATTCTTAATACCTTGCTTATTAAATGATTAATCTATATTTGTGTTGTATAACACTTGGTATAATAAATGCTTGATTCTTCATAGTCTTCGGCCAACATCGTTGTTATGAGAGGAACTTGATTTATTGTTAACATAAGTTAGCATCATGAATTCCTGACAATATTTAAAAAGTATGGTGTTACTAAAATAAAATAATTAATATGATCATGCTAAAAATTTATAATGAAATATTAAGGATAAATCATCCGATTGGAACCTCCTTTGTTTGTGGTTTTCAGTTGAGTAATAAAAAGAGTTTATACTATATTTATTTCTAATACCATTAGTGGATCCTCTAACATTGACAATTGTTTTTATTATTGTTTAATCCTCACATTAATCTCACATCTCAAAGTTCTATTTAATTCTTTTTTTTATTATATATATATATATATATATATATATATATATATATATATATAATGTATATAGTTAACCTCCTTGTGGATCGACCCCGGTTTTGCCAAGTTATTTATTACTTTGACACTTCTGTACTTGGAATAAGACATTAACTCTTTGATCATGTCAACAACATAGCTAAGAAACACAATTTTCTCTATGCAAAAGGCACACTTTTAAGATTAGCATACAATTTCTCACTACGCAACACACTTAGTACATTATGCAAATGATTAAGAAGCTCAGTTAAGTTCTTGCAATAGATCAGAATGTCATCAAAATACACAACCACAAACTTATCTATGAATGCACACAAACATGATTCATTAAACGCATAAACTTACTAGGTGCATTTGTAAGTCCAAACAGCATTACTAACCATTCATACAAACCATGCTTCGTCTTAAATGTTGTTTTCCTCTCATCACCTTCTTTCATCTTAATCTGATGGTATCCACTTTTCAAGTCAATTTTAGAGAGAATACAGAATCCATGTAACTCATCTAACATGTCATCAAGCCTAGGGATGGGGGTGTCTATACTTTACTGTTATGTTGTTGATGGCTCAGCAATCAACACACATCCTTCATGTTCCATCCTTCTTAGTCACAAAAGGCACGGGTACAGCACACGGGCCTCATACTCTCACAAATGTACCCCTTTTCCATCAGCTCATCAACTTGCCTTTAAAGCTCCTTCATCTACTCGAGATTGCTTCTATAAGCTGGTCAGTTAGGAATTGAAGCTCTGGATACGAAATCAATCTGATGCTCTATCCCCCTCAATGGTGGTAATCCGCTAAGAGTATTGTCAGGGAACACATCATCAAACTCCTGCAACAAAAAATAGCAACATTAGGCACATTATGATCAAGATCATTAGTATTAAAGTAAGCCTCTTTGCACACAAGTAAAACCTTTAGCTTGTTAGTGAAAAATACAAATCTGACATCACCCTCTCTAAATTGGGTTGTTTCTTTAGTTTTTCCACCTAATTCTCATCACCCTTCCTGACTTTCTTCCCTCCTCTTGTCTTACCTCCACTTTCAATTAGATTTAGGTGTTTTTGAATAGTGGTCGAATGGTCTAATTTGTTTGGAGTGTTGGTGATGCGAACCTCGTGATCACATGGTCACGCAATCCACACTCAAAGACACCAATTCCCGGAAAGCCAAGTAAATCAGGTTTGATAGGAGTGGGACACAAAGATAACTTGTACCTACGCACCAGCACTATTAGAAACGGAAACCCCCACCCAACGAATATTGATTCGCGAACGAGAAGTATAAGGATGACGCCACAAAGATAATTGTTCTTCGATAAGTCGTTTTTCAGTTCATTAAAGAACCATAGAAGGAGATTATCTCACCAACACACACACACAAAGTGCGGCAAATAAGAAGTTTTATTAATCTGAATTGTCTAACTTACATGTCTGGTTATACCTTTATTTATACTAACTCTAGACTTAAATAAACCCTAATGAACCCCTCCTTAGGTGGACTTATATTAAGCCCACTTACAATTGACCCAAATAAGTAATAATAACCCAAAGACTAAGAAGAAAATAATAAAAATCTAAAAATTATCATCCTAAATATGTTAGAATCAAATTTGTCACCATTAAAAAGTCCCAAATAGACTAGGAAATCTGATCTGAAGGTAGAATTTATTCTAAAGTCTTCTTTCCTTTTTTAAAGCTAGGATGAATAAGGAATCCTTGTAAGAAAAAGATTCTGAACATTTATAAATCCTTGCCACACATGGAAACTATGTTGCAGCCCATTAAAGATCTTTGGAGAATTAGGAGATTCCCAAAATAAGCTGCCACATCCTTTTAGGTTGGAAGTCCACAAGTCAAAAGGAAGTAAATAACAAAATTCATACAGCCTCTATTGACCGGTGTTTCGATGCTTTCCCGAACTCTGATTGACCTAAAATTTTAAGCCAACGTAGGACAACATGTTAGGAGACTCCACGTAAATTTCAGCTTGATCCAACGGTCGGATTGAGAATTATGACTGTTGCCGTAAAACTAGATAAGTGCACTTTTTACGTCAAAATCCGAATTTGACCTTGTCTGAATCGTATCAGTTGGTCGAATATTTGTTTGTGTTTAGATGGGTGGCTGAATAGGTTATAGTGGTGTTTTGGGTTCTGGCTGAATCTGATGGTCTTCTCTCCCCTTGTTCCTCACCTTGATTTTCTCTCCCCATCGCCCCATGCTCACTTTTTAGCTTTAATTGATTATCATACACCTGTTTGGGTGTAAGAGGGACAAAAATGATGGTTTTACCATCTTTTACAATGGTATACTTATTTTTAACCCCATAATGAATTGTCTTCCTATCATATTGCCATGGTCTCCCGAACAAGATGACTTACTTGCATTGGTACCATGCCGTACATAATTTCATTAACATATTTCCCAATCAAAAATAAAACCACAACCTGTTTAGTCACTTTCACTTCACCATTATCATTCAGCCATTACAATCTATATAGTTTAGCATGCTTAACAGTACACAAATTCAGTTTACTAACAAGGGTGGTACTACAAACTTTAACTCAACTTCCACTATCTATAATTAAACTACACACCTTGTTTGTACATAACAAAGTGTATGGAAAATGTTCTCCCTTTGTTGATTAGTTTCATCTTCCTTGACCTGAACCTGAAGTGTTCGCCTTATAACTAAGGACTCCTCAACCGGTCATGCTAACTCATCCCATCACTATCCTCCAATGGTGGCATGCCTTCACAATCAGATATGTCACTTTCAGATTCAATATAATCATTATCTCTAATCATCATGATTCTTTTGTTTGGACACTCTAAAGCATAATGTTCATGTCCCTAACACCTAAAACATTTAACATCATGAGTATGTTTAGGTTGAGTTTTAGATTTACCTTTGGCATTAGTAGGGACATCAACTTTAGCCTTTGGTGGTTAGGTTCTGGAAGGAACAAAAGACCTCGGGCGGACAATACACTCTCTGATGCGAACCTCGTGATCACATGGTCACGCAACCCGCAAAGACACCAATTCCCAGAAAGCCAAGTAAATCAAGTTTGATAGGAGTGTGACACAAAGATAACTTGTACCTAGGCACTAGCACTATTAGAAATGGAGACCCGCACCCAACAAATATTGATTCGCAAATGAGAAGTATAAGGATGACGCTACGAAGATAGTTGTTCTTCGATAAGTTGTTTTTCAGTTCTTTAGAGAACCATGGAAGGGAGATTATCTCATCAACACCCACACAAAGTGCGGCAAACAAGAAGTTTCATTAATCTGAATTGTCTAACCTTACATGTTTGGTTATGCCCATATTTATAGTGACTCCAAACTAAAATAAACCCAACTGAACCCCTTATATGGATTTATATGATGCCCATTTACAATTAAACCTAAATAATATAAATAAACCCTAAACTAAGAAGAAAATAATAATAACAATAATAAATCCGAATTTAATATCCTAAATATAATAGAATCAGATTTATAGCCCTTTAGAAGTCCTATATAAGCTAGGATAATCAAATCTAAAGGTAGAATTAATTCTCAAATCTTCTTTCCTTTTTTTTTGTAGCTAGGATGAATAAGGAATCCTTGTAAGAAAAGGATTCTAAAACATTTATAAATCCTTGCCACACTTGGAAACTATGTTGCAGCCCATTAAAGGTCTTTGTAGAAATAGGAGATTCCTAAAATAAGCTGCCATATCCTTTTAGGAAAAGAATCCTAGCCAAATAGGAAGTCCACAAAGCAAAATGAAGTAAATAACAAAATTCAACTTATAAAAAAAAATAAATAACAAAATTCATACAGCCTATGTTGACCCGTGTTTTGATGCCTTCCTGAACTCCAATTGACCTGATATTTTAACCCAAGGTAGGAAAACATATTAGGAGACTCCACGTAAAATTTCAGCCCAATCCAACAGTCGGATTGAGAATTATGACTGTTGTTGTAAAACTGGATAATTGCACATTTTACATCAAAATCCAAATTTGACATTTCCTGGATCGTATCACTCTCTTTTTAGATTCGGCTTCCAAGATGATGAAGAACCCAAATTAAATATTGGCCGAACATGTCCCTTCCTAAGTTGTCTCTCCACCTTCGTAGCCATGTGAACCATGTCCTCTAACTCCATATAGTGTTGTAGCTCAACAACATTGGTAATTTCCCGATTCAACCCTTTAAGAAATCTAGCCATGGTGGCTTCTCTATCCTCAACAACATTGGCCCGAATCATTGCTATGTCCATCTCTTTGTGATATTCATCTACTGTCTTATAACCTTAATTCAAACCTTTGAGCTTCATATATAAGTCTTTGTAATAGTTGGTTTGACACAAATTGTCTCCTCATTAAGATTTTCATCTCCCCCCAAGTCTAAATGGGTCGCTCCCCATTCCTCATCCTACTTATTACAATCTGATCCTACTAAATCAATGCATATTTCATAAACTCAATTATCATCAATTTTACCTTTTTTTTGTTTAGAATAGCTATGACAATCAAAAATCCAATCTACCTATTTCTCCCACTCCCAATAAGCCCCAGGATCGTTTTTACCTTGAGAAAGTTAGGAATTTTCACTTTAATGGTGTCTAAGTCCCCCACCCATATCTTCATAATTCCCCATGCCATAGAAATTCACATTCCTCCTAGCCTTGTTTAGTCCAGACTTGATTCCTTGGCCAACATATGCAAAATCATAGTCATCATCACCCGCATCTGTGTTTTCGTCAACAAACTCTTCAAAATTAGATCTGACATTCCGTACGGCTATACAAATAGGATTTCGTAGGTGGTCAGCCCCACTATTCTGTTGCTTTATCGAATTGACCTCATCTTTTAGATCCTTGGATGCCCTAGACAACAATTCGAGTTGCTGGCCTATGGCTCGCAAATGCAAAGCTACGTTAGCGTTATGTGTCACTGATTCATTGTTTTCAAATATTCTTTGAATCTGCAAAATTTGGTTAGTAGCACAAAATATAACCTCACACCTCTCGTGTATCACATAAAAAAATCAAGGCTTTTCACTCTAATAAGCTCACTACGCCTTTTACCTCACAACTTGCTTTCTTTTAGTTCTTCAAGAACTGAAGTCAACAAATCAAAGTCAATAGGCTTCGCAATGCACTCTAATTATAATTTTCAAATTCAAGAATCAATAAATATAATGAAAACAAAGCAAAACAAAACTACAATTACAATTTCGCGAGTAGCAATGCAAATTCGTAAGAATTATGGACGAAACAAAGACACGAAATAAAATAGAAGTGAATATTAGCAAAAACAATTACTTGACTCCTAGATAACCCAAATATAATAGAAACAAAAAGATTTGGATAAAACCAAACAGTAAGGACTACGTTTTGAAACTTGACGCAAATCTAACTTGTCACGTAATTTTTACATAACAAAATTGAAACCCAGACCAAACAATCTCGAAATGACATCAAATTTATTCTAAGATGGTTTGTTTATTGTTCACTAAAAGTAGTGTTTCTACGGCTGAATTGAACTTTGAATTAAAACCTCAAGCAAACTATATCAAAATAAGCCCAAATTTTATATGTGTTGCGATATCACCACTAATAGAAAGAATATGAAGTTTTTATTGATTCTGAGGTGATTTGCTTATAGTTCACTAAGAGTTGTGTTTATGCGGTCAAATTGAACCTCAAATTAAAACTTCAAGTAAAAAGTATTAGAATAAGCTCAAATTTGACATTTGATGTGATATCACCCCTAATAGACTGAGTATGAATTTTCAATTGATTTTGAGGTGGTTTGCTTATGTTTCACCAAGAGTTGTTTTTCTGCGGCAAAAATTGAATCATCCTTGAAATTTCAACTGATCTCTCTCTCTCTCTCTCTCTTAATATATTGATATGATTCTACAGTAACAAGATGAAATATAACCCTTTTTTATTATTATTATTTTTGTAGATGACGCAGACACAAAGAACAAGAAGATGGATGCAAACATTGAAAAACTTAAAGAACACTAAAAATTGCACCTGCCCAGTTTTACGGCAACAGTCATAATTCTCAATCTGACCGTTGGATCGAGCGGACAATTTAGGTGGAGTCTCTTGACATGTTTTCATACTTTGGTTTAAAATTTTAGATCAATAGGAGTTCGGAAAGGCATCGAAACACGGGTCAACAGAAGCTGTATGAATTTTATTATTTACTTCCTTTTGACTTGTGGACTTCCTATTTGAATAGGATTCTTTTCCAAAAGGATGTGGCCGCTTATTTTGGGAATCTCCTAATTCTATAAAGATCTTTAATGGGCTGCATGGTTCCCAAGTGTGGCAAGGATTCAAAAATGTTTCAGAATCCTTTTCTTACAAGGATTCCTTATTCATCCTAGCTACAAAAAAAGAAAAGAAGATTTCAGAATTAATTCTACCTTCAGATTTGATTCTCCTAGCTTATATGGGACTTCTAAATGGCAACAAATCTAATTCTATTATATTTAGAATATTAAATTTGGATTTATTATTGTTATAATTATTTTCTTCTTATTTTAGGGTTTATTTATATTATTTGGGTTTAATTGTAAATGGGCATCATATAAGTCCATATAAGAGGTCCATTAGGGTTTATTTTAGTTTGGAGTCACTATAAATAAGAGCATAACCAGACATGTAAGGTTGCGCAATTTTTAGACCAATAAACTTCTTTGCTGCGCTTATTGTGTATTGGTGGGATAATCTTCCTTCCTTGGTTCTCTAAATAACTAAAAACGACTTATTGAAGAACAACTGTGATGCGAACCTCGTGATCACGTGGTCACACAACCCACAATCAAAATTGAGATTTGATCCCGGAAAGCCAAAATAGGTCTGATAGGAGTGTGACACAATGGAAACCTGCCCCAAAGCACCAACACTATTGGATTGAGTATAATGACGCCACTAAGCCAGTTAATCTTCGATAAGTCAGATTCAGTTCGTTCAAGAACTGAAGAATGCAAAAATCACTCTCACGTGTTAAAACTGAAAAATTCAGAAGTAATCATCATCAAAACTGTCGAAATTTTGGCTTACATGAGTTTAAATCGTTCTTGAAAAGTTAACCCTAATGGACCCCTTATGTGGACTTAAATGAGGTCCACTCAAAACTGACCCAAAACCCTAAACTGAAAAGCCCATAACTTAATCCAAATAAGGCTTGGATCCTAACTGAAAACAAAGTATTAATTAAGCCCAAACAAGCCTTGGGTTGTAGCTAATAAAATAAAACAAAGCCCATAATATTAAATCCATGATCTGTCATGAGAAGAAGAGAAGGAAGTAAAATATTATAGAACTAATTCAAGGCTTATTTATAGCCTTCCATGCAGCCCTTTAATCCTAGAAACAAAAGGAAAAGGTAGCCACCCATGTTGTTTCCAAGTTGTAGAAGGATTTTTTTGTTTCCTTTGCTGTCCTCACCTCATGGCCCAAATAAGGTTGTGTTGGACCCCTCTTGCACATGGATAAGATGTACTAGGGTCTCCTCTTGATACTCTAATGGACCTTTCAATTCTGACTTGGTTGAAACATTCAAAACTAATGCATTTGATGCCTCTTTCAATGCCTTTGTCTTGAACCGAGTCATTGGACCATTTGAAACATGTAATAGGTCCTTACTGGTGTTTCTAGACTGGTCCACATCATCCCCTCTCTCCTTGAAAGGATTCGACCTTGAATCAAAATCTGTGTCAAACAACATTAAAGGTAGCTCTAACACCATACTCACTTGGAAGGTCCATTTTGTATGCATTGTCATTGATTATCTCTAAAACCTGAAATGGACCGTCACCACGAGGCTGTAATTTTGATTTCCTTTGGTTAGGAAATCATTCATGAGGCATGTGCACCCAAACCCAATCACTGGATTGGAAAACAACCAGTTTACGTCCCTTATTTGCTTTAGAAGCGTAAAGTCTGTTCTTTTTCTCTATTTGCAGTCGAACTCCCTCATGGAGTTGTCTCACCATCTTTGCCTTCTTTTCACCATCTAAACTTACCTTTTCTTCAAAAACCAAAGGAATTAAGTCCATAGGA
>Ga0325414_1002613_pt1 | contig 18349 bp, 12 predicted proteins | sample PopdelMetagenome_8_FD_206183 | JGI IMG/M metagenome (GOLD analysis project Ga0325414, IMG submission 206183) | Populus deltoides microbial communities from Bellville, Georgia, United States - Leaf-PdKOR-R3 | ecosystem: Host-associated > Plants > Phyllosphere > Phylloplane/Leaf | place: USA... | reverse complement strand
ATATTTTCTCTCTCTTTTATATATATATATATATATATATATATATATATATATGCTGCTAATATGATTAGAGACAATAACAAGATGAAATAACTTTTGTTTTGCTTAGATGCCGCAGACACAAAGAACAAGAAGATGAACGACAAAAACACTGAAAAACTTAAAGGAATACTAAAAAAATAAAAATAACAAAAGGATATGGCCTTGATTCTGATACTACCTTATGTGAACCTCGTGATCATGTAGTTATGCAACCCGCAATCGAGATTGAGATCTGATCTTATAAGGATTCCTTATTCATCCTACCTATACAGAATTAGCCCAGGATGAGGAAAGGGATCCACATCTTCAATACACATTATTATGTACAAAGCAAGGTGTGTAGTTTAATTATAGATAGTAGAAATTGTGTTAATGTTTGTAGTACCACCCTTGTTAATTAACTAAATTTGTGTACTGTTAAGCATGCTAAAACTATATAGATTGCAATACAAAACTAACCCAAAAACCCTAAACTAAAAAGCCCTAACCTGAACCAAACAAGCCTTGGATCCTAGCTCAAAATAAAGTATTAATTAAGCCCAAACATAAAAGAAAATAATAAAAATAACTAATTTATCATTAAATACCACTAGCTCTTCTTTCCTTGTGTAGCTAGGCAATAAGGAATCCTTATAAGAAAAAGATCTTGAAACATTAATGAATCCTTACCACACTTGGAGATTATATTGTAGCTCATTAAAGATTCTTGTGAAACTAGAAAATTCTCAAAACTAGCTGCCACATCCTTGTAGGAAAAGAATCTTAACCAAATAGGAATTTTACGCCAAAATCCAAATCTGACCTTACTTGGGTCATATTACAATGCTAAATCGTATCATTCCCTCCCTCTTCAAGAATATTAGCCCTCAAATCTTGAATAGGATTAGTAGCGACTTCAATAGCCTCTTGTTTAAGCCTTAAGAATTCCCTTATTGCTAATACCCTTTCTCCAACAACATTGTATAGAAGTTGTGACTAACACGAATTTCAAATAAGCACTCCGTACTAACCACTTGCGTACATATTTTTGAATGATAACCATAGTGGCTCTCTGATACGATCCAGGAAAGGTCAAATTCAGATTTTGACATAAAATGTGCACTTATCCAGTTTTACAGCAAAAATCATAATTCTCAATCCGACTGTTGGATCGAGCTGACATTTTACGTGGACTCTCCTGACATTGTTTCCTACCTTGGTTTAAAATTTCAGGTCAATCGGACTTTGGAAAGGCATCGAAACACGGGTCAACAGATGCTGTACGAATTTTGTTATTTACTTCCTTTTAACTTGTGGACTTCCTATTTGGCTAGGATTCTTTTCCTAAAAGGATATGGCAGCTTATTTTGGGAATCTCCTAATTCTACAAAGATCTTTAATGGGCTGCAACATAGTTTACAAGTGTGGCAAGGATTCATAAATGTTTTAGAATCCTTTTTCTTACAAGGATTCCTTATTCATCCTAGCTACAAAAAGGAAAGAAGACTTCAGAATAAATTCTACCTTCAGATCAGATTTCCTAGTCTATTTGGGACTTCTTCATGGTGACAAATCTGATTCTAGCATATTTAGGATGGTAATTTTTGGATTTGTATTAATTTTATTATTTTCTTATTAGTCTTTGGGTTATTGTTACTTATTTGGGTCAATTGTAAGTGCACCTAAAGGGGGGTCCATTAGGGTTTATTTAAGTCTAGAGTTAGTATAGATAAAGGCATAACCAGACATGTAAGTTAGACAGTTCAGATTAATAAAACTTCTTATTTGCCGCACTTGGTGTGTGTGTGTTGGTGAGATAATCTTCCTTCCATGATTCTCTAAAAAAACTGAAAAACAACTTATCAAAGAACAACTGTCTTCGTGGCGTCATCCTTATACTTCATGTTCACGAATCAATATTTGTTGGGTGGGGGTCTTCGTTTTCAATAGTGCTGGTGCCTAAGTACAAGTTATCTTTTTGTCACACTCCTATTAAACCTGATTTACTTGGCTTTCCAGGAATTGATGTCTTTGCGTGTGGGTTACATGAACACGTGATCATGAGGTTCGCATCACTCTCCTTTGTCTTTCATTCTTTGGCGTTGTCCCTTTTCTACATCTTCTCATTTCAAACCCCCAAACCATTGCTTAGTTTTTCGCATCGTTGATCTACAATCCTCCTTTGTTTCCTCTCCCTTGGTGAATACATGACACAAATAGTTGGGGGGGGGACAAGAAGAAGAAGAAGACAAGAATAGAGTTTATAACTGGAAGAACACTGATTTAGACTCGAGATTACGAATCTGACTTTTATTTGAACTAGAATTTATCGAAAAACAAACAAATGCAAAAGTGATGAAAATGAATCAAACAACAGCCAAATATCAAAAAATGATGATAGTATAATGGCAAGAACGAAATCAACAGAAACAAAAACAAGTTTTGAAAGATAACACCAAACAGACCCGTTACGACAAAATAAGACCCAATTCAGGAACCTAAAGAAACTGATATCAAGATGACCTCGAATTGAATATAGTATTCTGATACCAAAAAAACAACAAATCAAACTTTATAGGGTGTTATATTATGTCTAGGTACCAAAACCCTTTGTATGATCAGTTTGCGGCAAAATTGAACCTCCAATTAAAACCTCCAGAAGCTGATATTAAAATAAGCCCAAATTTAATATATGGTGCGATATCATCTCCAATATATAGAATATGAAGTTTTAATTAATTCTAAGGTGGTTTGCTTATGGTTCACTAAGAATAGTGTTTTTGCGGCAAAATCGAACCTTGAATTAAAACCTCAAGCAAACTATATCAAAATAAGCTCAATAAATGTTGCTATCTCACCACCAATAAACAGAATATCAGATGATATCAGAATTAAAAAAGTTGATTGTCTTATAGTTCACTAAATGTTGTGTTTCTACGGCAAAACTGCACCTTGAATTAAAAACTTAAGCAAACGATATCAGAATAAGCTCATATTTGACATACAATGTGATCTCATACCCAGTAGAAATATTATGAAGTTTCAATTGATTCTAAGATGGTTTGCTTATGGTTCACTAAGAGTAGTGTTTCTACGTCAGAATTGAATCTCAAATTAAAACCTCAAGCAAATTATATCAAAATAAGCCCAAATTTTACATAAATTGCGATCTCACCACCAATAGACAGAATATGAACTTGAATTGAATCACAGGTGATTTTCTTATAGTTCACTAAAAGTTGTGTTTCTACGGTAAAATTGAACCTTGAATTAAGACCTCAAGCAAAAGATATTAGAATAAGCTCAAATTTGACATATAATGCAATCTCACCCCTAGTAGATAGATTATGAAGTTGCAATTGATTCTAAGATGATTTGATTATGGTTCACCTATAATTGTGTTTCTGCCGAAAAAATTGAATCAACCTTTAAATTTCAACTAATCCCTCCCCCTCTCTCTCTTATTTTTAATATATTAATATAATTAGAGACAGTAACAAGATGAAATATAACTATTTTTTTGTTTTTTTATCTGAAGGTAAAATTAATTCTGAAGATTTCTTTCCTGTTGTAGCTAGGATGAATAAGGAATTCTTGTAATAAAAGGATTCTGAAACATTTATGAATCCTTGCCACACTTGGAATCTTTGTTGCAGCCCATTAAAAATCTTTGTAGAATAGGAGATTCCCAGAACAAGCTGCCACATCCTTTTAGGAAAAGAATCCTAGCCAAATAGAAAGTTCACAAGTCAAAAGGAAGTAAATAACAAAATTCATACAACCTTTGTTAACCAGTATTACAATGCCTTCTTGAACTCCGATTGACCAAAAATTTAACCCATGGTAAGAAATCATGTCAGGGGACTCCATGTGAAATTTCAGCCCGATCAGCGGTCGGATTGGGAATTATGACTTTTGCTGTAAAACTGGACAGTTGTGCATTTTACATCAGAATCCAAATTTAAATGTTTTTTAATTGCCTGTATCATATTATTCCCTCTCTCTTCAAGAGAATTCATCCTCAAATCACCAATAGGTTTGATGGACAATTCCTTAGCCTCTTATTGTAGCCGTTGGACTTCTTTTTTTGCACACAAATTGCCTGTAAAAACTTTGCATAGATGTAGTAGCTGATAATAATTTTAAATAAACATGTCTTGCCATCCACTTACGTGTATATTTTTGAATGATAACCACTACCACTCTCTTTCATTTTTTATCCCTTTGACATTGAACTGAAGATCTCCATTCTTCACGATCTTTATTTGTTTCTTTATAATCCTTTGCAAGTTGTTCAGCTTTGCGCTCTTTATCCAACATCATAAAAACATTATCAGCATAAATATTTGAAATTCAAAACCTCGGTTTCTCCTCTTTACTCATAGTAAATCTCCTCCTATCAGCCCCACTAATCTGTTACCTCATTGAATCTATATCATCTTCCATCTTCTTTGCCTCTCAATAGCTATCATCATGTCCCTTAACACTATGCAAAGTTCCTCTTTGGCCAAATTGACCCCTAGTTTTTATACCCAAAATCCCTTTGGTTTCTAGGCTGCCGAAAACCTTTCCAATGGTCTATGGTCTCATCCCAAAACCACCATCACCAACATCATCAACATCCTCCTTAAAATCCTCATAATCAAACCACTTTGGCCTTTCGGCTCTACTGCCACTGTTTGCTTTCGATTCAGCCCTAAGCTTCCTCACGTCTTAGGTCTTTGTACTAGCCTCGTTACCATATTTCTCCACCCCTATGAAATCTATCACATGTTCCCATAACAAAATTCATCCTCTCCATCATTTATGTCATGGCCTGATTTTGAACTTAAGTTCTATATCGAGAGGGGGGGTGTTGTTTTGATTTGACATGATAATACATGCAAAAATTGGTTAGTGGTAAAAAAAATCCTCACATCGCTCGTGTTTTGTTCAAATACTCTTAATATCTTCACACGCTCACACGTCTCGTCTCACTTTCTTGCGGTTCTTGCAGAACTTAAACCAACACCAAATAGAACCAACTTGGCAACGCAATCCAAATATGTATATATGACTCAAGAAGCAATAAAAACTAGAAAAACAAGCAAAACAAAACTGCGATTGATACGGTTCAGCCTTGTGATACGACCCAAGTAAGGTCAAATTCGGATTTTGGCGTAAAAAGCGCAACAATCCAGGTTTACGGCAATAATTATAATTCTCAATCTGACCGTTGAGCTAAAATTTTACGTGGACTCTCCAGACATGTTGTCCTGCTATGGGTTAAGATTTCAGGTCATTCAGAGTTTTGGAAGGCACCACAATACTAGTCAAAAGAGGCTGTACAAATTTTATTATTTACTTCCATTTGACTTGTGGACTTCCTGTTTAGTTAGGATTCTTTTCCTACAAGGATGTGGCAGCTGGTTATGGGAATTTCCTAGTTCCACAAGGATCTTTAATGAGCTGCAATATAATCTCCAAGTATGGCAAGGATTCATTAATGTTTCAGAATCCTTTTCTTATAAGGATTCCTTATTCATCCTAACTACACAATGAAAGAAGGGCTGGTGATATTTAATGTCAAATTAGTTATTTTTATTATTTTATTTTGTTAGCTACAGCCCAAAGCTTGTTTGGGCTTACTTAATACATTGTTTTCAGTTAGGATCCAAGGCTTATTTGGATTAAGTTATGAGCTTTTCAGTTTAGGGTTTTGGGTCAGTTTTGAGTGGACCTCATATAAGTCCACATAAGGGGTTCAATAGGGTTAATTTTTCAAGAACTATTTAAACTCATGTAACCCAAAATTTCAGCAGCTTTGATGATAATTACTTCTGAATTTTTCAGTTTTAATGTGAGAGTGATTCTTGCATTCTTCAGTTCTTGAACGAACTGAATCTGACTTATCAAAGATTAATTGGCTTCGTGGTGTCATTCTACTCAATCCAATAGTGTTGGTGCCTTGGGGAAGGTTTCCATTGTGTCACACTCCTATCAGACCTATTTTAGCTTTTCGGGATCAGATATAATCTTGATTGTGGGTTGCATGACCACGTGATCACGAGGTTCGCATCAGCGATGATAGTCTGACGAGTAGCAAGCGAATCTATCCGAAATATGAACGAAACTAAAGACTCGAATAAAAACAGAAATGAAATATAAAAAACGATGAAACAACACCCAAATATGTTGGATGTGTTGAAAATATACTGCAAGAAATAAAAACAACGAAAAGAAAGCAATTTTCAAAAGTTACGCAAAACAGACTTGTTTACGACGAGTTATGTCTGAATCTGGAATCTAAAATAAATGATATCCAATTGAGCTAAAATTTCAGAAAAAGTGCGATTTCAACCCAAATAGGCAGAATATATACTTTGAGCAATTTACAATAAGGTTTGATATGCTGACGCAAAAACGTTATGAATCAGACCTAATTAGACCCAAAATTAGAAAACAAAGAAAACGATATCCAAATGACTAAAAACTTTAAATATGGTGCGATTATGAACAAAGGGGTTATATCATTTCATGGTGGATTAGTGAATTATTGGGCCGAGCTGGATTTGAACCAGCGTAGGCATATTGCCAACGAATTTACAGTCCGTCCCCATTAACCGCTCGGGCATCGACCCAGGAAGAAAAAATTCCAGACTTCTTAAGAATCCCCCATCAACTTCCTTTCGTAATACCCTACCCCCAGGGGAAGTCGAATCCCCGCTGCCTCCTTGAAAGAGAGATGTCCTGACCTCATTAATCAGATTATAAAATTTGAGCTAATTCCGAGGTGATTTGATCCAATTTTCCTTTGTTTAGTTTTCTTGCTGCAGAAACTAATAAACGTCTTTTTGAACAATTTTTTTCTTTTTTATTTTTTTAAGCTACCGATATATTTTGAACAGTAACAGAATGAAATAACAGTTTTTCTTTTTTATTTTTTTATGCTACTGATATATTTTGAATAGTAATAGAGTGCAATAACAGTTTTTTAATCTTTTTTATATGCTGCAAAATCAAGGAGAAGAAGAAATTGGACACTAAGGAATTTTTGCGAAAACAACAAGAAATGAAAATTTCAGAAGGATATAACCTGATTAATGGAGTCAAGCTCTGATACTAAATGATACGAACCTTGTGATCATGTGGTCACGCAACCCACACACAAACACAACTCTTGGTGAACCATAAGCACACCACCTCAGAATCAATTGAAACTTCATATTCAGTTTATTGGGGTTTAGATCGCATCCTTTATCAAATGTGGGCTTATTCTCATATATTTTGCTTCAGGTTTTAATAGGAGGTTCAATTTTGCCGCAGAAACACAACTTTTAGTGAACTATGAGTAAATAACTTCAGAATCATTTGCAACTTCATATTCTGTCTATTGGTGGTGATGTGAACCTCGTGATCACGTGGTCATGCAACCGACACGCAAAGACATCAATTCCCAAATAGCCAAGTAAATCAGGTTTGATAGGAGTGTGACACAAAGATAACTTGCACCTAGGCACCACACTATTAAAAACGAAAAATCCTCACCCAACGAAGCCACGAAGCTAACTGTTCTTTGATAAGTCATTTTCAGTTCTTTAAAGAACCATGGAATGGAGATTATCTCACCAACACACTCAAATAAAGTGTGGCAAACAAGAAGTTAATTTAATCTGAATTGCCTTTATTTATACTAACTCTAGACTTAAATAAACCCTAATGGACCCCCTTAGGTGGAATTATATGAAGCTCACTTATAATTGACCCAAATAAGTAATAATAACCCAAAGACTAAGAAGAAAATAATAAAAATAATAAAAATCCAAAAATTACCATCCTAAATATGCTAAAATCAGATTTACTACCATTAAGAAGTTCCAAATAGACTAGGAAATCAAATCTGAAGATAGAATTAATTCTGAAGTTTTCTTTCCTGTTGTAGTTAGGATGAATAAGGAATCCTTGTAAGAAAAGGATTCTGAAACATTTATGAATCATTGCCACACTTGAAAATTATTTTGCAGCCCATTAAGGATCTTTGTAGAACTAGGAGATTCCCAAAACAAGTTACCATATCCTTTTAAAAAAAGAATCCTAGCCAAATAGAAAGTCCACAAGTCAAAAGAAAATAAATAACAAAATTTGTACAGCCTCTGGTGACTAGTATTGCGGTGCCTTCCTGACTCTGATTGACCTAAAACTTTAACCCAAGGTAGGAAAACGTGTTAGCAGACTCCACGTAAAATTTCAGCCCAATCAACGGTGGGATTGAGAATTATAACTTTTGTCGTGAAACTAGATAATTGTGCATTTTACATCAAATTTTGAATTTAAATGTTTTCCCATTTTCCGGATCGTATCATTATATGTGCAAGAGGGGTCCAATACAACTTTATTTGGCCCACTTGGTGAGAAAAACAAAGGAAACAAAAAAATCCTACTACAACTTGGAAACAACATAAATGACTACCTTTTTCACGTGCATCATGGGAATTATAATCCATCTCGTAAAGCTAATTCTATTAGCAATCAGTTTGAAATTGGTTCAAGAGTGCTTATTTGCCTACAGTTGGAACTTAGAGATGGGAAAAGCCCTTAATGGTTCTTTTGATGCTGGGCTACTTGAATTTGGGTTGATAATGCAAATAAGTGAAGGAATTGATGCTGTTTACGGTTAGAACAGTAAATGAATTTGAACCTGAATTTGAAGTCATCCATTGCTTGTGAAAACAAGACTAATCTAGGTGGATTTCAAGTTCAGAACGTGATCTTTCTAATTATCCAACCATGATTGCATTGTACTTTTGTGCAAAAGGTTATAGCCATTTTAAATTTGATTTGTTTATGTTTCAATTAAAGTTAGAAAATGTGTGCTAGTTAAATTTGTCTAGTTACATTGTCAAAGTCTAATTTTTGGGCTTGACTTCTGTCATGTTGAATTTTCCTAACTATGGAGGGATGTTCCAATTATAAATATAGTATCAGAATATGTAATAAAGGACTTTTGGTAAAGATTTGAAACTTAATTAAGAGAATTAAGAGTTGTTCTTCCAAATTGATTTTGTGAAGAATCCTACCTGACTTATCACTCTTCAATCACAAAGAGTGTGGTGTCGAAATCCTAGATTGATCTTTGTGGCATCCAGATCGACTAATCAAAGTATCTTCCTAGTCAAAGTATCTTTCTAGTCTATCCTCCATCTTATTTACCTGAAAATCACTATAACCCAGCCTAAACATCAAAAGAAAGACAACCAACCAGATCCATCCTTCATCCATTTTCGTCAAATTCATTTGTTGCCGATATTCGAATCATTCAAGGCACATCACTTTTCCTTTTGTTTTTAGGATTAATGGGTTGCATGGAAGGCTATAAATAAGCCTTGAATTAGTTCTCTAATATTTTACTTCCTTATTTTAAATATTAAGGGCTTTATTTTATTTTGTTAGCTACAGTCCAAGGCTTGTTTGGGCTTAATTAATACTTTGCTTTCAGCTAGAATCTAAGGCTTGAGTGGACCTATTATAAATCCACATAACGGGTCCATTAGTGTTAATTTTTCAAGAACTATTTAAACTCATGTAACCAAAATTTCGGCAGTCTTTGATGAATATTACTTTTGAATTTTTTCAGTTTAATGTGCTGCAGTATAGTTTCCAAGTGTGGAAAGGATTTATTAATGTTTGAGCATCCTTTTTTTACATGAATTCTTTATTCATCCTCGCTATACAAGAAAAGAAGGGCTAGAGGTATTTAAGAACATGTTGGTGGTTTCTAGGATCATTGGGTAGATAAAGAGTTAGGACTTATGGGCTTTAACTTTATTTTTGTTAGCTACAACTGATGCGAACCTCGTGATCTGGTCACGCAACCCACACTCAAAGACACCAATTCCCAGAAAGCCAAGTAAATCAAGTTTGATAGGAGTCACACAAAGATAACTTGTACCTATGCACCAGCATTATTGGAAACGAAAACCTCCAGCCAACGAATATTGATTCATAAACGAGAAGTATAAGGATGATGCCATGAGGACAGTTGTTCTTTGAATATTGATTCATTGGGTGGGGGTTTCCATTTCCAATAGTGTTGGTGCCTAGGTAGAAGTTATCTTTGTCTCACACTCCTGTCAAACCTGATTTACTTGGCTTTCCAGGAATTGGTGTCTTTGCGTGTGGGTTACGTGACCATGTGATCACGAGGTTCGCATCATTTGGTATCAGAGCTTGGCTCCATTAATTAGGTTATATCCTTCTAAAATTTTTGTTTCTTGTTGATTCCGTAAAAACTCCTTAGTATCCAATTGCTTCTTCTCCTTGAATATGCTGCATATAAAAAAAAATTGTTATTTCATTATGTTATTATTCAAAATATATCAGTAGCAGTATATCTTTAACATATAAAACATATTTGGGTGTTGTTTCATCATTTTGCTCATATTTCATTTCTGTTTTTATTCGTGTCTTCAGTTTCGTTCATATTTCGGATAGATTCGCTTGCTACTCGCGAGACTATCATCATAGTTTTGTTTTTTTTTTTCTGGTTTTTATTGATTCTTAAGTCATAAATACATTTGGATTGCGCTGCTAAGTTGGTTCTATTTGGTGTTGGTTTCAGTTCTATAAGAACCGCAAGAAGGTAAGACGACAAGTGTGAGCGTGTGAGGATATTAAGAGTGTTTGAGCGAAACTCGAGCGACGTGAGGATATTTCTTTTTACCACCAACTAATTTTCGTAGGTACTATCATGTCAGATCAAAACAACACACCACCCCATCCTGAAGGAGAACTTAAGTTCCAAAATGCAAGCCATGACGCAGATGATGGAAAGGATGAATTTTGTGATGGGGAACGTGTGTGATAGACTTGATAGGGTGGAGAAACGTGGTAATGAGGATGAACCGAAAGCAAACAGTGGCAATAGGGCCAAAAGATGTGAATCTCGTGATCATGTATTCACGCAACCCACACACAAAGACATTAATTCCCGGAAATCCAAGTAAATAATCAGGTTTGATAGGAGTGTGACACAAAGATAACTTGTACCTAGGCACCACCACTATTGGAAACGAAAACCCCCACCCAATGAATATTGATTCGCGAACGAGAAGTATAAGGATGACGCCACGAAGACAGTTGTTCTTCGATAAGTTGTTTTTTAGTTCTTTAGAGAACCATGGAAGGGAGATTATCTCACCAAAACACACACACAAACAAAGTGCGGCAAATAAGAAGTTTTATTAATATCAATTGTCTAACTTACATGTCTGGTTATACCTTTATTTATACTAACTCTAGATTTAAATAAACCCTAATGGACTCCCATTAGGTGGACTTATATGATTCCCACTTACAATTTAACCAAATAAGTAATAATAACCCAAAGACTATGAAGAAAATAATACTAATAATACAAATCAGAAAATTACCATCCTAAATTTGCTAGAATCAGATTTGTCACCATTAAGAAGTCCCAAATAGACTAGGAAATATGATCTGAAGGTAGAATTTATTCTAAAGTCTTCTTTCCTTTTTATAGCTAGGATGAATAAGGAATTCTTATATAAAAGGGATTCTGAAACATTTATGAATCTTTGCCACACATGGAAACTATGTTGCAGCCCATTGAAGATCTTTGGAGAATTAGGATATTCCTAAAATAAGCTGCCACATCCTTTTATGAAAAGAATCCTAGCCAAATAGAAAGTTCACAAGTCACAAGAAAGTAAATAATAAAATTCGTACAGCCATTGTTGACCCATATTGCGATGCCTTGTCGAACTTAGATTGATCTGAAATTTGAACCCAAAGTAGGAAAACATGTCAGGAGACTCCATGAAAAATTTTAGCCCGATCCAACGTTTAGATTAAAAACTATGACTATTGCCGTAAAACTGGATAGTAGCACATTTTACATCAAAATCCGAATTTGACCTTGCCTGGATCGTATCATTTATGAATACTTGCCACACATGGAAACTATGTTGTAGCCCATTAAAGATCTTTGGAGAATTAGGATATTCTTAAAATAACCTGCCACATCCTTTTAGGAAAAGAATCATAGCCAAATAAGAAGTCCACAAGTCAAAAGGAAGTAAATAACAAAATTCATACAACCTTTTTTGACCCGTATTGCGATGCCTTCCCGAACTCTGATTGATCTGAAATTGTAACCTAAGGTAGAAAAACATGTTAGGATTCTCCATGTAAAAGGTCAGCTCAATCCAACGATCGAATTGAGAATTATGACTATTGCCGTAAAACTGGATAAATGCACTTTTTACATCAAAATCCAAATTTGACCTTACCTGGATCGTATCATTCCCTCTCTCTTCAAGATGATTCGTCCTCGAATCACCAACAAGTTGAATGGACAATTCTTTAGCCTCTTTTTGAAGCCTTTGGAGTTCTTTTCGTGCCAACAATCGTCGCCAACAACTTTGGATGAAAGTAGCAGCCATTCTGTTTTGTATATCATCATTGCAGCCTTTTTTCTCCTCTCTTTCTAAAGCTTGTTGGGCATTGATTGCTGCCGCGAACACATCAAGTTCTTGCTTCATCTCCCAAAAATACGGGATAGACTCTTAGATTCTTTTTTTAGATCACTAATCTCTTTATTTCTTTCCCTTTGATACCACCTCTCCTTTTGAATCTGCCTTTTCTTTTGCAATAGCACCTCATCCAAATACATGAAATCCCTTTGGTTTCTAGGCTGCCGAAAACCTTCCCGATAGCGTATGGTCTCATCCTTTTAAAACCACCATCACCAATATCATCAATGTCCTTCTCAAAATCCTCTTAATATGCCCACCTTGACCTTTTGGCTCCAGTGCTATTGTTTGATTTCAGTTCAGCCCCAACCTTTCTCGCATCTTGGGTTCATGTTCCAGCCACGTTTCCATGTTTTACTACCTTCTCAAGTTTGTCACACACGTTCCCCATCATGAAATTCATGCTTTCCGTCATCTTCGTCATGGCTTGCATTTGGAATTGTAGTTCTACATCGGGAGTGGGGTGGTGTGTGTTTTGATTTGACATGACAGTACCTGCAAAAATTAGTTAATGGAAAAACAATCCTCACATCGCTCATGTTTCGCTCAAACATTCTTAATATCCTCACAATCTCACACCTCACAATCCAAATTTGTATATATGACTCGAGAAGCAAAAAAAAACTAGAAAACAAGCAAAAAGAAAACTGCGATGATAGTCTCGTGAGTAGCAAGCAAATCTATCCGAAATAAGAATGAAACTGAAGACTCGAATAAAAACAGAAATGAAATATGCAAAGAAATGATGAAACAACATCCAAATATGTTGGATATGTTGAAAATATACTGTAAGAAACGAAAACAACAGAAAGAAAGCGAATTTCAAAAGTTGACGCTAAAGTGGGTGCCATCAAATTAGGATGAAAGAGGGTGATGAGTGAAAAACTGCATTTAAGACTAAGCATGGTTTGTATGAATGGTTAGTCGTGCTGTTTGGACTTACAAATGCGCCTAGCATATTTATGTATTTAATGAAAAATGTATTGTGTGCGTTTATAAGTAAGTTTGTTGTTGTGTATTTTGATGACATTTTGATCTATAGCAAGAACTTAAATGAGCATCTTGATCATTTGCATAATGTACTTAGTGTGTTGTGTAGTGAGTAATTGTATGCTAATCTTAAGAAGTGTACCTTTTACATGGAAAAAATTGTGTTTCTTGGCTATGTCATGACTGCGCAGGGTATCGTGATGGACGAGGAGAAAGTTAAGGCCATCCAGGATTGGCCTACAACAAAATGAACCTAGAGGGGCTTGAGACATTTAAGGAACATAAAGGATAGCCTTTAATTCATCTAGTTCAGGTCCAAGAAGAGCCCAATTCGTGTGGGACATTTAAGTCAAAAGGAAGTAAATAACAAAATTCGTACAACCTCTGTTGACCCGTTTTGAGATGCCTTCCCGAACTTTGATAGACATGAAATTTAGCCCAAGGTAGGACAACATGTTAGGAGACTCCACGTACAATTTCAGCTCGATCCAACGGTCAAATTGAGAATTATGACTGTTGCCGTAAAACTGGATAGTTGCACATTTTACATCAAAATCCGAATTTGAACTTTCCTGGATCGTATCAACAACCCAAGGCTTATTTCGACTTAATTAATACTTTGTTTTCAGCTAGGATCTATGGCTTGTTTGGATGTTATGGGCTTTTCTGTTTCAGGTTTTTGGATCAGTTTTGTGTGTGGTTTAGTTCAGCCCATAAGGATAGATCCATTAGGGTTAATTTTTTTTAGAATTATTTAAACACATGTAACCTAAATTTCAGCAGTCATTAATGAAATTACTTATGAAATTTTCAGTTTTAACATGTGAGAGTGATTCTTGCATCTTTAATTCTTGAACGAAGTGAATCTAACTTATTGAAGGCGTCATTCTACTCATTTCAGTAGTATTGGTATCTTGGGGTTGGTTTCCATTGTGTCCCACTCTTATCATACCTATTTCAACTTTCTAGGATCAGATCTCAATCTTGATTGCAGGTTGCGTGACCACGTGATCACGAGGTTCGCATCATTTGGTATCAGAGCTTGACTCCATTAATTAGGTTATATCCTTCTGAAATTTTGTTTCTTGTTGATTCCGCAAAGATTCTTTAGTATCCAAATTCTTCTTCTCCTTGAATTTGCGACATATATACAAAAAAATATTATTTCATTCTGTTATTGTTCAAAATATATCAGTAGCATCAAAAACAAAAAACCAAAAAGAAAAGAGAAAATAAAAAATAAAATTGTTCAAAAAGACGTTTATTGGATTCTGCCGCAGAAAACTAAACAAGAGAAAATTGGATCAAATCAACTTGGAATTAGCTGGAATCTAATACTCTAATTACTGGGGTCCTAATCGCACAACATATAAAATTTGGGGTCAATTGGATATCGTTTGCTTTGGGTTTCAAATTCGGGTCTAATCAAGTCTGATTCATAACGTTTTTGCGTCAGTATATCAAACCTTGTCATAAATTGCTCAAACTTTATATTCTTTCTATTTGGGTTGATATCGCACTATATCTGAAATTTTAACTCAATTGGACATCATTTACTTTAGGTTCCAGATTCGGACGTAACTCGTCGTAAACGAGTCTGTTTTGCGTCAACTTTTGAAATTCGCTTGGTTTCTGTTGTTTTCATTTCTTGCAGTTTATTTTCATCATATCCAACATATCTGGGTGTTGTATCATTGTTTTTCATATTTTGTTTCTGTTTTTTATTCGAGTCTTCAGTTTCGTTCATATTTCGGATAGACTCGCTTGCTACTCGCGAGACTATCATCCCGATTTTGTTTTGCTTGTTTTCTGGTTTTTATTGCTTCTTGAGTCATATATATTTGGATTGTGCTGCCAAGTTGGTTTTATTTGGTGTTGGTTTCAGTTTCGCAAGAACAGTAAGAAGGTGAGATGAGAGGTATGAGATTGTGAGGATATTAAGAGTGTTTGAGCGAAACACGAGCGATGTGAGGATTTTTTTTCTACTAACCAATTTTTGCAGGTATCATCATGTCAGTTCAAAACAACACACCACCCCCTCCTGATGTAGAACTTAAATTCCAAATGCATGCCATGACAAAGATGATGGAAAGAATGAATTTGATGATGGGGAATGTGTGTGACAGACTTGAGAAGGTGGGAAAACATGGTAACGTGGCTGGAACATGTACTCAAGAAGTGAGAAAAGTTGAGGCTCAACACAAATCTAACAATGGCAGTGGGGTTGAATTTGACCTTGTCTGGATCGTATCAGCTTGTTTGGGCTTAATTAATACTTTGTTTTCAGTGGGCTTGTTTGGATTAAGTTATGGGCTTTTCAATTTAAGGTTTTGGGTCAGTTTTGAGTGGACCTCATATAAGTCCACATAAGAGGTCCATTAGGGTTAATTTTTCAAGAACTATTTAAACTCATGTAAGCCAAAATTTCAGCAGCTTGGATGAATATTAGTTCTGAATTTTTCAGTTTTAACATATGAGATTGATTCTTGCATTCTTTAGTTCTTGAACGAACTGAATACGGCTTATCGAAGATTAACTAGCTTTGTGGCGTCATTATACTCATTCCAATAGTGTTGGTGCCTTGGGGCAGGTTTCCATTGTGTCACACTCCTATCAGACCTATTTCAGCTTTCCGGGATCAGATCTCAATTTTGATTGTAGGTTGCATGACCACGTGATCATGAAGTTTGCAACACGATTATTAAAGAGTAACCATCTTTGCAAAACAATCCATTTGGGCCCTATATGTTCCAAACTAGTCCATACCCAGTATTGCATCGAAATCATGCAATTCTAATGATATTAGGTCTACTTTCATTTCAACCCCTTTTATACTAACCTTTACCCCTTAATACACATAATCAATATTTTATTTTTTACAAAGAAGTGCATGGCACCAAAGTCAATTAGTTCAGACACTAGATGTGCATTTAATTGTAGCATACCCACCACTATGTTTGGGGCAGCTCTGACATCCTCCTGGGTTATGTGGAATACCTTGCCCTGTAGCCACTAACTCTAAATTGAGCTGGCCTGGTAGGCTTGTCCATAATGACTAATTGTTGCTGACTCTGTGTTTGTTGTCTTTGTCTCTCAATGTAATTAGCAACTCTCCTGGGGAATTCTCTCTTCGGATGTACTTTCTCTCTACATTAATGGCATCCATAACTTATATAATAACACTCCCTCCACATATGCCCTTCCTGTCTACACACATAGCATAGCATTGGTCTGGCGATATAAGAACAATCTCCAGGTTGTCTTGCTCATAACGAGCACACTGAGGGCGCACATTAGTTTTTATCTCCAAAGTTCCTCCAACAAAACTAACTCTTTGACTTAATTGTCCACCAATAAATCCCCCAACCGTATTCTAAAATGATCCTGCAGGAGATAATCTCTTATTAAAATCTCTTTTCTTCCCTGATCCTAATGGGTCCTGTCGACCCTCACCTATACATGCTTCTAAAGGAAATGTTGCCTCAATTAGTTCTCGTACAGTCCCAAACTATAGAGACACTAGTCTATCTTCAATTCTTGTCTCATACCATCCTGTAATCTCTATATTAAAAACTAAGAGGAAATATACTATGGAGCAACATGGAGAGATCTTGAAAATTCCGTTTATAATCCATTACAGATATCTCCTCTTATTTCAAGGCTAAGAACTCATTTTCTTTAACCTTGTAGTGATACCATTAGTAGAACTATTTCTCGAACTCTACTTTAAAGTTAGTCCAGGATAATGTCTCAATAACTCTGTAAGTATTCCACCAGGATTGTGCTTTATTTGACAACTGGGTAGCATAATCCACTTATAGCTACTTAGGTACTTTAATCTGATCCAAAGTCTTTTCTACCTTACAGAGCCATCTAACTACAATATCTTCATCTGGCTACCCAAATAGGGCCTACAACCGATTTTCCTCATGCTCTTTGCAATCCTGATCAAAGTAACTAAATGGTTTGTGGGGGCCGAAACTATTGGACCTGCTGATGCTGGTGTTGTTGGCGCTACTAGCATTATTGGAGCTGCTACACTAGACATCCCCTTTATTAGTAGCCTTCACTATATGTATAAGGAATGTAGGGTCCATATAGGGCGCACAGGCGACTACAGGCACTGCTAGTGGAGGAGGAACCCCTTGTGCATGTTGATCAGAACCCAATGACAATTGTCGCATGTGTGTGGCGTCGTGACGAAAACATTCACTCTAAAAATGGTATCTAATGTGGCTAATATTGGGAGACAAGGAATTCTAGTCTTTTATCAGTTAAATGGAATGGGAGTCGCCACCTAATATTTTGGTCACTAGGAACCCTAACTGATCTCAGATATTGGGTACAGGGATTGGTTGCATAAAAGAAAGGTATTAGCACCCCAAACACACTTTACCTAAGGTAAGCTGCATTGTTTTATTGTCTGATAAAATCTAAGGTCTTGTCGTGTTTTCTAGTTGTTGGTCCGTCTATAGTTTAAAAAAAGTCCTCGATAAGGAGATCCTTATCTTAACGGGTAAACCTAATCGTTCTAACATCAACAAAAGAATTTAATATCCGGCATACGTCTTATGTATAAGGTCATAACCCTAGATATTAAAAGAAAAATTTTTTTTTTGGAATTTTTGAAATATTGGCCTAGTTCTCGTGAATTTAATAAACCGGTTATTAAAGCCAAAATACATGCTAATACAGATTTTTGAATCTTTGTTGTATGAAAATATGATATGATTTTTTTGAGATACTTGGCCGTATGCTTGAAAACAAAAACATTTTTTGTTTTTTTTTTAATTTTTCAATGTTTTGAC